>Ga0213829_1000152_pt1 | contig 88990 bp, 65 predicted proteins | sample MC6MC0896MG_FD_180665 | JGI IMG/M metagenome (GOLD analysis project Ga0213829, IMG submission 180665) | Enriched soil aggregate microbial communities from Iowa State University, Ames, United States - MC6-MC0896-MG | ecosystem: Environmental > Terrestrial > Soil > Unclassified | place: USA: Iowa... | reverse complement strand
GCAGCAGTCCGAGTCGCCGCTGATGCAGCTGGACCTGATCAACGAAATGCGCACCGAGATGGGCAAGGCCGGCTTCGGTTCGTTCAAGACCCTGCCGTTCCCGCAGCCGTGCTACCCGACCGGCTGGTGGAGCGTCACCCTGGCCCGCAAGGGCGAGAGCAGCTTCGACTTCCGCCAGGCCGATTCGGCTGGCAAGGCGTTCGAGACGCTGTACTACACCGCCGCGCTGCACACCGGCGTGCTGGTGACGCCGCCGTTCGTGGCGGCGGCCCTGAAGGGCTGATGCGTTAAGCGTCGGTGTCGATCGTTGCCGCGCTTCGCGCGGCCAGCCGACCAACGGTCGGCTCTACCGGTCGCCTTCGGCCCGGGTGTTGATCGGCCGGCCCCGGTTGGCCTTCGGGCCCTGCATTGGCCGTTCGGCCCCGGCAACGAAGGGGTAGGCACCGACCGTTGGTCGGTGCGCCGTGAGACCGGTTCATGCAGACAACAAAAAACCCGCGCTGGCAGCAGCGCGGGTTTTTTTCGTTTCCGGTAGTGCCGGCCGCTGGCCGGCAACCTCATGACCCCAGCAGTCAGATCGCCCAGATACCCGCAATCACCGCCACCACCAGGCCCCACTTGATCACCTGGTAGGCCACCACGCTGCGCTCGCGCAGCGCTTTGGCCTTCAGGCGCACCTTGTAGACGCTGCCGAAGGCCTTGTTGACGCCACCGGTCGGGTCACCCGGCAGGTTCGGCGAGGCACCACCAGCCAGCAGCGTGGAGGCCACCGCGCGGTTGAACAGGCCCGGCAGGCCGAAGCGCAGCGGACGCGCGATATCGCAGAACAGGATCACGCGGTCGTCCGGCGTCTCGTTGTGCGCGTGGTGGATGTAGGTTTCATCGAACATCATCCATTCGCCATCGCGCCAGCTTTTCTTGATGCCGTCCACTTCGATGTAGCAGGCGTCATGGTTCGGCGTGGCCAGGCCCAGGTGCAGGCGCAGCGAGCCGGCAAAGGGATCGCGGTGCGGGCGCAGTTCGCTGCCCGAGGGCAGCTGGGCGAACATCGCCGCGCGCACGTCCGGCAGTGATTCCAGCAGCGCGGTGGTCTTCGGGCACAGCGCCTTGGCCGAGGGGTGCGAGGGGCCGTACCACTTCAGGTAGAAGCGCTTCCAGCCACGGCGGAAGAACGAATTGAAGCCCGCATCGTTGAACGTGCTGGAGGCAGCGATCTTGTCGGCATCGCGCAGGGCCAGCGCTTCGTCGCGGATCATCTGCCAGTTCTGGCGCAATGGCTCGAGCTGCGGGAATTCCTTGCCCGGGTCCAGGAAGGGCGTGGTCGGCACCTTCGAGAACGCGTACATGATCACGTTGATCGGCGCCATGAAGCTGGAGTGGTCCAGCAGCTGGCGCGACCAGCGCGCGCGCACCTTGCCGCGGTAATGGATGTACAGCACGCAGGCGATGAACAGCCCTGCCAGCACGATCTTGATCATCAGTCTTCCTCCGGCACAGCCGGACCCGAAATGGTGGGGGGGATGCACGGAAGTGACCGGCACCGATACGGCGGCAGAGGGCGGGGACGTGCCGGAGAGGGGCGGCCGCCGATGTCGCGAACAACAGCATATGGTCCGCAGCGCCTGCGTCGCGGTCAAGCACGGGCTGGGCGATGTTCAGCGCCGGGTGACCCATGCAACCGCCTGCTGCGTTGGACGCACGGCAGCGTTGCCTGCCCCGCACTCCCGGTGATCGCCAGCAACCCGCTGATATTCAACGAAATTATTCCAAACGATACAAGATTGTCCGCTTCAGCGCGACGAACTGTTCCACGCCGGGCGACGACATTTCTCCGACATCATCTGGATTCGTGTACTGGTGAGTACTAAAATTAACGAAATCTTTAGTTCCCCACCATAAGCAGCACCGGTACGCCTGACGCATTGCGCCGACCGCCGGGTCGCACAGACCCCTATGAACACAATCGTTGCCTCGTGTGTCGATGACACCGCCCCCGCCGAGCTGCTCAAGCGCGGCGAACGCCTCCTGGAACCCGACGTCTACCGGACCTGTCTCAACGGGCAGCCGGCCGTGGTCAAGGATTACACCCGTTACCGCGGCACCCCGCTGTCGCCGATCGCGCGCCTGCTGGTCCGCCGCGAAGCGCGCATCCTGCAGCGCCTGAGTGGCTGGAAGCATGCGCCGGCCCTGCTTGGCACCATCGGTGGCCTCGCCCTGGGCATGGAATTCATTCCCGGCCAGACCCTCAGCGCCGCCCAGTCGGTCGGCATCGAGGTCTTCGAGCAGCTGCAGTACGCCCTGACCCGCCTGCATGCCGCCGGCATCACCCACAACGATCTGCATGGCACCAACGTGATGGTCAGCGGGGGCGTGCCGGTGCTGGTGGACTTCACCTCGGCCTGGCGCAGCCCGCGCTGGCTGCCGGTGCACCCGGTCTCGCGCCAGCTGCGCCGCAGCGACATGAAGAACCTGCTGAAGATGCGCCAGCGCGTGACCGGCGAGCGCCCCAGCGCCTCCGAGGCCGCCCAGGTGGCCGACCCGCGCTGGGTGGCCGGCGTACGCGTAGCCTGGAAGCGCTTCTACCGCTGGTTCAAGGGCCACGCCTGACAGCGCGCGCCCATGGGCAAGCCGGCGTGCGTTACAGCGCGTCGGCGTCCAGTTCACCGGTGCGGATGCGCACCACGCTGCCCAGGTCGTACACGAACACCTTGCCATCGCCGATCTTGCCGGTGCCGGCGGCCTTGACGATGGCTTCCACCACCTCCTCGACCTGGCTGTCGGTGACGGCCACCTCGATCTTCACCTTGGGCAGGAAATCGACCACGTATTCCGCCCCGCGATAGAGCTCGGTGTGGCCTTTCTGCCGCCCGAAGCCCTTGACCTCGGTGACCGTGATCCCGGTGACGCCGCGCTCGGCCAGCGCTTCGCGCACGTCGTCGAGCTTGAACGGTTTGACCACCGCCATGACCATCTTCATCCGTCTGCACTCCTGTCTCTCAGGCTGCGAGGATAACGCCTGTCCGCCGGTGAACGCGATGCGCGCGGTCAGTGCCGCCGGCAGCGTGGCGGCTTATCCTTGGCGCATACCCCGCGGAGCCGCACCATGATCGACCTCAACCACCTCGATGACCTCGCCCGCCGCCTGAGCGACATGGTCCCCCCGGGCCTGCGCCAGTCGCGCGAAGAACTGCAGGCCACCTTCAAGACCGCGCTGCAGGCCGGGCTGGGCAAGCTGGACCTGGTCACCCGCGAGGAATTCGACGTGCAGCGCGCCGTGCTGCTGCGCACCCGCGAGAAGCTGGAGGCGCTGGAGAAGGCGGTGGCCGAGCTGGAAGCGCGTGGATCGGCTGCGCCGCGCGAGTAAGCCGGGCTCGCACTGACGCGCGTCAGGCATCCTGCAGCACGAACCGCTCGATCGCCAGCGCCACGCCGTCCTCGGCGTTGGTCGCCGTCTCGAAGCGCGCGGTCTGCTTGACCGCCGGAATCGCGTTGCCCATGGCGACGCTGGTCCCGGCGAACTGCAGCATGGTCAGGTCGTTCTCCTGATCGCCCACGGCCATCACGTTGGCCCGGTCCACGCCCAGATGGGCGGCCAGCTTCTCCAGGCTTGGCCCCTTCCCTGCCCGGTGGTCGAACACCTCGAGGAAGAACGGCGCGCTCTTGAGCACCGCGAAGCGGTCGGTCAGTTCCGAGGGCAGGCGCTGGATCGCGGCATCCAGCACGGCGGGTTCGTCGATCATCATCAGTTTGATGAACTGCATGGCCGGGTCCATGTCCTCGACCCGGCGATACGACAGCGGCACGTTCGACAGGTGCGAATCGGCCACGGTGTAATGGCTGATGTCCTGGTTGGGCGTGTACATGCGCCGGCCATCGAGCGCCTGGAAGTGGATACCGAGTTCGCGTGAGATCCGCTCACAGAACACGAAGTCCTCGAAACTCAGCGGAAACTCGACCACGCGCTGGCCGCTGCCGATGTTCTGCACCAGCGCGCCGTTGCAGGCGATGCAGTAATCCTGCTCGCCCTGGATACCCAGCTGCTGCAGGAACGGCGCCATGCCAGACACCGGTCGGCCGCTGGCCAGCACCACCTGCACGCCCTGCGCGCGGGCGCGGGCGATGGCCTGCATGACCCGGGGCGTGAGCGTGTGTGCGGGATCGAGCAGGGTCCCGTCCATGTCGATGGCGACCAGTTCGATGGGGCCGGAGCGGTGGTGCATATCCATGGTGTTCGACGGCGTGGTGCGTGGGGGCATCCAGTCTAGCGGTAGTACCGGATACGGTGGCGGTGCTTGCCTACCCCGTGGCGCGGCAAGCGCTGATGGATGGGGTTATCCATGTGCTGCCATTGTGTTCGGCATGCCGCAGACCCCGGAAACAACCGCATGAGCCTCGCGCTGGTGCACAGCCGTGCCCGCTCCGGTGTAAAAGCCCCCGCCGTGCGCATCGAGGTATTCCTGTCCGGCGGGTTGCCGCACACCCAGATCGTCGGGCTGCCCGCTGCGGCCGTGCGGGAATCGCGCGACCGCGTGCGCGCCGCGCTGATCTGCGCGCGGTTCGAGTTTCCGCAGCGGCGGATCACCATCAACCTGGCCCCGGCTGATCTTCCCAAGGAAGGCGGCCGATTCGATCTGGCCATTGCGCTCGGCATCCTCGCCGCCAGTGGCCAGATCGATGCGCAATCCCTGGACAAGTACGAATTCCTGGGCGAGCTGGCCCTCACCGGCGAGCTGCGCGGTGTCGACGGTGTCCTGCCTGCCGCGATCGCAGCCGCCGGGGATGGCCGGAGCCTGATCGTGGCTGCGGCCAACAGTGAAGAGGCGGCGTTGGCCCAACATGCCGACGTACGCATCGCACGCACTCTGCTGGAAGTCTGCAGCGCCCTTGAAAGCGGCACGCTGCCACCGGCTGTGGCCGCCGCCACGGTGCCGGTCAGCATTCCCGACCTGCGCGATGTGCGTGGCCAGCTGCAGGCCCGACGGGCGCTGGAAGTGGCCGCCGCCGGCGGGCATCACCTGTTGCTGCTCGGCACGCCGGGCTGCGGCAAGACGCTGCTGGCGTCGCGTCTGCCCGGCATCCTGCCCGCGGCCAGCGAGCTCGAGGCCCTGGAAGCGGCGACCATTGCCTCATGCAGCGGCCAAGGCATTGATGCGGGGCGCTGGCGACAGCGGCCCTATAGAGCGCCGCACCATACCGCCAGCGCGGTGGCGCTGATCGGCGGCGGCTCGCATCCCAGGCCAGGCGAGATCTCGCTGGCACACAACGGGGTGCTGTTTCTGGATGAGCTCGTCCTTAGGTCGTCAAGTTGAATGACAACATGTCGGCTTCTGGCGGGAAAAGGGAGTACTCACTGCGTTTCACATAGTCACCATGTGCGGGGTCCGTTTCCGACCAGAAGCAGACTCTAGGGGGAACTCCAAGCAATCGTATGGCATCATCATGCCGACTGAGCGGACGCGGATGAGCTGATCGAGATCGGCCGGGCCGGTGTACCGGACTAAGCACGCTCACGCGATTCGATCACTCAAATTAGTGTCGATCAGTTCTGCTACGAGGTAGGTTCCTGGATGAAATCGTTGTTGCAGTGCGTTGAGTGCACCAAGTCGGGCAGCGTCCAACCGTACCTGTTTGTAGGCGACTACTACGATGGACACACGGTCGAGGCCACATGTCCGCTCGGCCACGCAGCATTCTCCATCGTCCAGAACCCAAAGTTCGAAACGCTGCTGACCGCTGCCGCAGACGCATTGATCCATGATCAGACGCTTCAAGCTGTCGCATGCCTGGCTGCGTCGCGCGAGCGACTTTTCGAGCTTGCGATCCGTGTCTTCGCCCGGTCCAGCGGTGTTGATCCGGGCAACTTCGAGGCTTCGTGGAAGGAGGTGGCCTCGCAGTCTGAGCGGCAGTTCGGTGCTTTCTTGTTTCTCTATCTTGCTGCGACCGGAAAGCCCTACGAGTTCGACAAGAAACTGGCTACTGCCCGGAACGCGGCGCTCCACAAAGGCGAGATTCCAACGACGGGCGAAGTATTCGATTACGCAGACAAGGTCTACCAAGAGATCTCGAACTTGGCGAACTACCTGCGGACTGATCACAAAGAGTCGCTGCGTGCCGTGCTCCACGAAGAGAACATGCGTAAAGCCGGCCGAGCTCCCAAGGGTGTTCCAGTAGGAACCATTGCACTCTTCAGCATCTACGGAATCGAGGCAGAAGAGAACAGGGCAAATTTCAAGGAAGCGTTCGATCAGTACAGAGACTGGTTGCCCGCGCTACCGGAAGTTGCGGAATCGACACAAAAGGCTTCTGGCGTGCATACGACAAGGAGTCGTCCGCCGCACTCCGAATAGAACCTTGCTTCCATGGTTCGCTGAGGCGGGATCCGCTTCGTACCCATTCCGATTCATGTGACGTCACGCGATTGGACGTTAATTGAGCACTTCGGAGTGTCTCGGTTCGGAGGCACGTATTTTCGACAAGGCATACTGCAGATACTATTTGGCAACAGGCATACTTGACTCACCTCAGTAACCTTCTCACTCGCACATGTCGAGCTTTCTCAACCCTGACGTTCTGCGGCTCTTCTTCGGCCCCCATTTCGACGTGGATGTCGCCATGGATGCGGTCATGCGGTACCAAGGCGTGAATGTCCTCAAAGGCGAACTTCGTGATTCAGCGACCACAGGTGTCCCGCACACGGGTATCCGGCTTGTCGGCCATCACGACGTGGACACCGGGTCTTCGATTTTCACTTTGATGCTGGAGCCCGGTCATATGAGCGGGGTCAGTTTTTTCGCTGAAAGCAAACATCGCTTGTTCGGAGGCAGCACACTGGTGTGCGTGCCCCTGCTTTACTGCTCGACGGAGTACACACCTACCGGTGATCACATCGTCTATCGGCATACCTACAAACGGCCACTGTTCACTCAAGAAGAGCTTGAGAGAATTAAAAAGAGTGGAACTGCAGAAGAGCAAGTTAAGGCGTTTGTTTTCACCAAAAGCCGTATCGGCTACGAGACGATCAAAGGCATGAGCTATGTCGGCCGATCTCGGCGCTCGTGGCAGCAAAGATACATGGAGCACGTTGAAGAAGCGCTGGAAAAGAACTCGAACCGCCGCTTTCACGAGGCCATGCGGGGGATGCAGGGCCAGAACGTGATCTGTGTGCACGACATCTCCGCTTATGGGATCCCTGAGGCCTCAGCCAAAATGATCGAAAGGCAACTGATCAAGACTTCCACGTTGTATCCGATGGGACTAAATATGCGGATCTAGACCCGTGAGAATTCATCCGCAACGTCATCTTTCTGGTCGCAGGAAATCGACCACTGGCGCAGTGTCCGCTTCCGGCCAAGAGCGGTCCTTCTTGACCTAACTGCTCAGCGGGCTTAGCAATGAACTCCAAACATCGAGAGGCCACCACGATGCGGTCGCCGTTAAGATCTTCTCCGATTCGTTGCAGACGCCGCCAGGTCCAATCTCCGATTCCTGACATTGATGCAAGGTTCCGGCAAACGCTGGCTACGGTGCAGCTGGGGCCATAGCCAAATAGCTCCAGCTTGCCTGCTCCAAGGGCGTCTCGGATACTGATAGGGCATCGTGTCAAGGCAGTTTCACCCTTTCGCCTGAGCTAGCCCGTCGAACATGGCCACCCCGACTGAATCCGAACAACCTAATCTGCTATCCAAGAACGATCCTACGAATAGTCCGTCGGGGCTTCCCCCATCCAATGGTTCCCCCAAGCGGAAGTGGTTGCGACAACTGCACTGGCAAGCCCACTGGCTTCTGCCCAATCTGATCCCGGGTCCATACCGGTCGCATCGTGACTACGAACGCGACCACGACCGGAAGCAGAACGAACGCATCCGCGTGCCGCTCGAGCTGGATCTCAGGGTAAACGTGATCTGGGGCGTCGAACTCTATGGATCGGCGGAAGTAGATGGCCTGTATAGCGGACTGGAAAAGCTTGGCTGGAAAGGCGCGGGTGCCTGGAACGAGAAGGACAGCGTGCTGAGGTGGGTCCGCGAGAGGCGGTCATTTGGTGCAGAGGCCTGGTTGAACGTGGGGTCGGTGCTAGGAAAAGAACGTCGCAGCAACACCTCATTGATCCACAACTTCGCAACGCTGCCGCCGGGAGTGGAGTCGTTGATGGTTCGTGTCCATCAGATCACCTCGTCCCTCACTGCGATGGTCGTGGGATTCGAGCTGGATGAGTCGTTGGCCCAGCGCTATGCGACAGAGCTCAACCAGGACCGCACGACCTACCGCCGGCGCAGCTTTCGGTCTCGCCGATGGATCGAATCCATAGGCCCAGAGAACCAGAAGCGCGAAGCTATCGAGGTAGCCCGGAGGGACCTTCGCCGCATGGTCGGGAACTGGTTCGGGCAGCACATTCCAGGCTTCTTCAGCGGACTGAATCGCCGCGAGAGGTTTCCAACAATGGAATTGCTGACCTCCCAGAGCGGGCCAATCTTTCATGAACCAGAGCATTCGCCAAACAACGGGTTTCCTAACTGGCGCTGGACATTGGCCAATGTTTCTCGGCATGAAACATGGACCTACAAGGACTTGCCTGGGCTTCAGCTATCGATGGGAGGATTCAGGGCGGGAGAGGAAGGGTTGCATATCCTGACTGCCTTGGATGTCGCCGCCTTCCCCAAGGAAAGGGTGGAGTTCTACGGCGGCAAGACCATGAAAGCCGTTCTCTATGTGTGCCACGAGGAACTTCAGGGAATTCTCATTCATGCATCGACGCTCGAATATCTCAAGGAACAACTCCGCGACATCAACGTTACGCGCGAGAACCTAAAGAAGGCACGATCAGGTCGACGTAGCGTCAAGCGCTCGCTGCGCGAGATCAGCCAATTCTTCGATAGAACACTGGGATCACCTGCAGTCGCAAGGGAGCTTGCTCGGAAGTCCAAAGATCTGGGCTGGTACAATCACGATTGCCCATCATTCACCACACCAGGCTGGAGGGATGGTGACAAGCCGCGAGAATTGCCTGAGGAAATTCGCGGCGGAGTCAATTACTTGGCTAATCGACTAACCGAGGAGGAGGTTTCGATACGTGAGCATTTCGAGCAAGTATCTGCAGTCCTCAGCGTTCGCGAGAGCATCAAAGCCCAACGCCGTATGGAATGGCTGACTGTTCTCGCGCTGGTGGTGGCGTTCGCTTCGCTGATGGTCGCATTCCTGCCACGGGATAAGCTCGCCAAGGATCTCGACGCCCTAAGGAAAGACGTCGTCTCGGCATTCTGGCAGGCGAGAGAGGGATAGTTAAGAATCTGCACGTTGATAATCCCCACGCTGGGCGGAGTGACCCAGGCTCACCTTTGATACGAAACGATCTTAGTGCGGTTCGGTCCGCCGCACGAGCCAGCAAACAGCCGAACCCAGCACTTGGCGCGGCGGCCGCACCAATGTCCGCTTTCGGCCAGGAGCGGACATCGCCCAACGCCTGAACTAAGCCGAGCCGCGGAATGGAATCGGCTTGAATGAATTGTTAGACAGCAATGCAAAGCACATGCGCCTTATAGATGGCATGCTGCCTTTCAGCGCCTGCTGCAAGGTGAGGCAGTTCAGCCAACAAGCGATCCACGAGAGGGGCCGGCTCTGGTAGAGGCCGAAACCCGATGCCCTCCCAAGCCCGCATGCTTGAAGGCGCCATAGCCTGAAGCTGGAGCTCCAATGAAGTGAGGCTTGCAAAGTATGGCTCTGGCATATAGCTACGAGGTATGGATACGTAGCTCGCCCTACAGTACTTACGAATAAAGGCGTTTCTCAGCTTCTTTGCCGCGTCCGCATCTGTGGCGGACTGCTCGAGAGCGGCAGCTGGGTTATCAAGCTTCTTGCAGTAACGCCACATACGGCCGGTGCAATACGCTTGCGTGAACTTGTGGCTGCGACCTTCGCTGCCGGTGGCGTGCTTGCTGTGAATCCTAGTGCGGAATCCCTCGGTGGCTTTTGGTGTACTACCTATGTACCGGACTTGTCTTTCATGATCCCAAAGAGCGTAGATACCGAACTCCTCTGGGAGATCTGCGAGATTGACTGGCTCGGATCGTGTCAGTCTTTCAAAGATGCTTCGGATGTCCACCATCTCCCCCTGCTGCCTAACTACCTAGTAGCCGGATCCCTGGGGCCGGCTATACGACTTATCAACAGCCCACCATATGATGGGCCATCCCCTTGATAGGGCTTGATCTTAGGGCTGCTGGGTCCGGTTAACAAGTCGATGCATACCCGGACCCAGCAAGCAGACCAGACCGCATTTCAACAGCAGCGGACAAGCACTGATAGATGTCAGCTCTCGGCCAGAAGCGGACATCTCCGCTATCTATGTCAATCACCTGTCGCGAAGCCTTTCGCGGATCAGGTACAGGTGCAGAGATCAGAGATCTGGTATTCCGAAGCCCGTAATCCAATGACTGACCACCATCTCGGGCACCCACTTCGTATGCTTGATGGGCGCTAGTGCACAAAGAAAACTGCGTCGAGACTTGTGCCGGACTAGATCAGTACCGCTGGCTTTATCAGGCCGAGCAGTACACGAAGCTCTTTAATCGACTTCGCGCTCTGAATATCACCGCCGCAGGAGATGCGTGTGGCGTGCATGCAGGCGAAGGCAGCGCGAACGATCGCGTTTACCGCAGGCCATCCCAGCAGAGATGCTTGTTCGCTCTCCGCCAAACATAGATCGGTCGCCTCCAACGCCATGCCTTCGGACAGCTCCAGCTGTCTGGCTAGCAGGGCGGGGGTGCCACTGACCAATTCCTGCATCTGCCTGGCCTGCTCAGCTGTGCCAACTTTTTCGCACGTTAGGGCCGTCATTTCCAAGGACGCTGCCAAGGCCTCCCACATCCCGTTCGTGCGCAATTGTTCCTTCAGCGCTTTCAAGAGCGTGTCTTTGAACGCGCGTGTTGGATCCAGAAGCACATCGTCTTTAGAACGGTAGTAACGGAAATAGGTCCGGATCGACATCCCGACATCCGAAGCGATCTCCTCCACCGTGGTCGTTTCGTAGCCGTGCTCACTGAATCGCTTCAGTGCAGCTTGGGAAATCTGTTGGCGGACGGCCTTTTTTGCCACATCACGGGTGCTCATATCGCCAGTCTAGGATGAACGTTAGTCTGTCACAAGTGGCACGTAATGCCACATATGGCTTGACGCGCCAGGCCGGCGGACGTAGCTTTTGGGGCCTTCAGCACTGTAGTGATGCTGTGTCTTAACCTATTCAGGAATGGCTATGTCTGTACCCAATATTTTGGTCATCGGCGCCTCGGGCCGCATTGGCTCCCGCCTTGTCAAAGAGCTCGACGCACTGGGCGACCACGTCGCCGTACGTGTGGCCTCGTCCAGTGATCGATCCGTCGAAAAGTGGAAGTCCGAGGGACGCGACGCCGTTCGCCTTGACCTGAACGACCCGGCCACTTTGGCTCCCGCACTAGATGGAGCTGATCGCGTCTTCCTCCTCACGCCCTACACCGCAGACATGCTCGTTCAGAGCAAACATGTGGTAGATGCGGCGAAGGATGCTGGGGTGAAGCACATCGTCCACCTGGGCGTTTTCACGTCCCGCCGCGACCCCATCCCACACTTCATCTGGCACGATTTTATCGAGACCTACATCGAAGCCAGCGGCATCGCTTGGACGCACCTCCATCCGAACGTGATTGCCGAAAGCTATCTCGTCCAGAATCCGCCCATCACCGAAACCGGCTCGTTCAGCGTCATGTGCGGGGACGCGGTGCAGGGGTGGATCTTTGCAGACGACATCGCTGCAGTGGCGGCCAAGGTTCTGGCTGACGGCCCTGGCGTGCACGCGGGCCAAGACTATTGGATGAGCACCGAACTGCTGACCGGACCTCAAGCAGCTGAGATCATCAGCAGCGAGACCGGAACGACGGTGACCTGCAACGCGATGCCTCCGGAAGCCCTCGCACATTACGTTGCTTCGATTGAAGACACCTCAACGCGTGCTTACATGGAAAGCGCAGTCATTACGATGAAGCGCATGGCCTCAGGCGATTTCAAGCCTCAGACGGTGGTGCGGGACGACGTTCTTAAGGTGCTCGGGCGCCCTGGAATCACGGTTGCCGACTGGGCCCGCAAAAACCTCAAGCCCTGACCAGCCCAAGCACTGTCATCTCGCGGCCGCTGAGGAAGCGGCGGCGAGGTCATTTAATGGGCGGCGGCAGCCAGGATGGAAGTCCGCCCCGCCCGATGACAGGCGTCAAATTTGGCTAAAGCCGCCGTCGATCACCAGCTCGTCACAGGTCATGAAGCTGGCCGCTGGAGACGCCAGAAACACCACTCCACCGGCGATCTCTGCTGGCTTACCTAAGCGGCCAATCGGGTGCGCTTTGTTCTGCGTCTCCATTGCTGCTTGACGTGATTCAACGCTGCCAAGCTCTACATAGCGATCCATGATCGCCCCCAGCATGGGCGTGTCGATTCCGCCTGGGTGCACTGAGTTCACTCGAATGTTGTAGCCCAGAGCCGCAAATTCTGCACCCATGCACTTGCTGAGCATGCGAATGGCCGCCTTGCTGGTGCAATAGGCCGCATTGAATGCCGCCCCTCGGAGACCGCCGACGCTCGAGATGTTGACGATTGACGCGCCCGTGGGGCGGTGCTTGCCGCCCTCCTTCATAAGATCCAAGAGCACCTGGGTTCCGATGATGGCTGAGTCGACGTTGATGGCGTTAACCCTGTGGAATAGCGCCAACGATGTGTCTTCAAAGCGCTCAACGACCGAGTAGCCCGCGTTGTTTACCAAGACGTCCAGCCGGCCGTATCGGTCTCTGATGTAGGACTCCACGCTGCGCCAGTCCGACTCGCTGGTGACGTCGTGCTTGAGGTATGCGGCAGCCCCGTCGATGTCTGCCGACTCCTGCAAATCAGTCGCGACGACGGTAGCACCAGCGGCATGCATGCTTTTGGTGATCTCAAGCCCGATGCCGCCAGCGGCACCGGTCACGAGCACAATGGTGTTTGAAAGATCATTGGTCACAGCAAAGTTTTCCTTGTATCCCACTCAGCAGAGGTGTTTCTTGGCCCATTCGGCAACCGTCAGGCCTGGCCGGCCAAGGACCGTCAAAACGTCGTCTCGCACCTGAAGCTCTACAGGCAGCTCCCCCGAGGCGGCCAACCGCATCTTCTTGGCAGCACTCTGCAGGTAGAGCCCCATTCCTGGCGGGGCCTGCTCAGCCGCCTTCTCAATGGCGTCAGGACTTTCCTTCTTGCAGGTGATCTTGCGACCCAGCACCTCGGTCAGCACCTCAGCGACCTCGTCCCCGGTCAGCAGTTCGATGCTCATCCAATAGTTTGCACCGCCGTGCTTCTCAGGGCCTTCGCGCAAGACAGCAGCAGCGACTGCACCGATGTCCGAGGCTCCGATCCACCCCTGTTGCGCCTCCCCAAAGTTGATGCTGAACGAGCCGATTTCGCTCACCGGTGGGTCCGTCAGCAGGGTCGAATCGGTGATGTTGTTGGGGTGCAGATGAGTCCAGGCGATGCCGCTGGCCTCGATGTAGCTCTCCAGCAAGTCGTGCCACGTGTAGTGCGGAACCAGGTCTCGGCCAGAGCTGAAGACACCCGAGTGCACAATGTGTGTTACGCCAGCATCGACTGCGGCATCCACGAATGTCTTTCCCTGGAAGAGCATTTCCGCCGTGTAGGTGGTCAGCAGGAAGACCCTGTCCACGCCCGCCAGCGCTTCGGCAAAGGTCGTTGGATCGTTGAGGTCGAAGACCACAGCGTCACGACCCTCTGCTTTCCAACGCTCCGCTTCTCTGGGGAGATGGGACGCCAAACGGACAGAAAGGCTCCCAGGATCGTTATCGAGTTCGCGAACCAAGTTGGATCCGATACGGCCAGATGCGCCAACGATGAGTGCAGTAATCATGAGTAGTCCTATTTGCAACGGAGCATATGCCGGCTGACATATGGCACTTCGAGCCAATTTTGGCACGTCATGCCATTTGCCCGGTGTGAAGGGCGGGACCGGCTGGTCAAATGCTTTCTCTGACACCTTGCAGCTGCGCCATTTGAACTACTGGTTGATCGACTACCACCGCGCGGCGTGCGGCGAATCGTGGGGATGACGTGGGGGTCTCTGTCCCGCAAACTGTCTAACGGCCGCTCACAGCCCCTCTTTTGGCGAGAGCTTGAGGTTAGGCAATCTTCGGGGCCGGCCGTCGTATCCAACAGTCGCAGAGTGGCTCGGCTGTGCACAACAGCACCTGCCCGCCTGCGTGCAGCATTCTCAGTTGCGACTACGCGCGATGTCTGCTTCCGTCCAGGAGAGCGCGCGGCTTGAGTTGGCAGGTTGCGCGCACGGAAGCGTCTGCCAAGTAAAGGGCTGCGGCGATGGAGCATCTGCTGCCTGCACCGAGCAGCATCCTCCTGCGGCCTCAGTGACGTGGTTGGATTGTTCTAACCGCCCTACCCAAACAGCGGCCATGTCCTGAGCCCAGGCAACTGTCCAGCGCGAATGACTGGCGTCATCTGTGCACTGCTGAACAGAGGATGGCGCCTGGTCGATCTCACACGGATCGTCAGTCCTGCTCCAGATGTCACGAACTGGCGTCCCCCGGCGTCCTTGCCACTAAGTGAGGCGACTTCGCGCCTGCTAGCGTCGAAATAAGGAAACCGCAGAATGACTCGATCAAACTGGTTCGTCGCCTCTCCCGAAGGCGCTAAAGCATTGGGACAACTACACCACTTCGTGACCACCGGCACGTCTCTACCAGCCAAGCTCGTCCACATGGTGTTCTTGCGGGTATCACAACTGAACGGGTGCGCCCATTGCATCGACATCCACACCCGCGATCTGATCAAGGAAGGCATGCCGTTCGACACAGTCGCTCTCCTGCCGGTCTGGCATGAGGCGGCCTATCTCTTCTCGATGCAAGAGCGTGCTGCATTGGCTTGGGCCGAGGAGGTAACGCTAGTCAGTGAGACGCATGCTTCTGACGAGGCCTATGAGGCCGTCGGTGCTGTATTCGGTGAGAAAGACGTCGTCGACCTGACCCTCGCCATTGCTGCCATGAACGCGATCAATCGAATGGGTGTCAGCTTCAGGCTGAAGCCAAGGGCCAAGCCCTCTTCCAGCTAGTGGCCGCTGGCGTGCCAGAGATCGCTCTGGCACGCCAGTCCGACGCAGCCGGGCAGGGATACGCTATCGATCAATGGGCCAGAAAGCTCCACGCTTCAGCTGCCAACGGACGTCCGCCTCCGGCCAGGACCAGTCGTCGCAAAACCAAGCCGAAGGCGAGCACCCGCTGCCTGCGGATATGCTTGCACATCCGTCCTGCGCGCCGCCGAAAACCCGGAGGTTGGCTCAACCCTCTTGAGATCGGCGCACCGACCGCCAGCGCCGGCGGGGGCCGGGACGGAAAGATGCCGCCCGAGTAGCGGCGTTACCTAGTGACCGGCGGGAAGTTGTGAGCTCCTCGCGTCTTTCGCCACTGGATCCACGCGATCGCGGCAAGGAAGAAAACACTGCAGAGGTAACTACCTTCCGGCCCTTGAGCGCCACCGGTGAGGGTGTCCAGCCCTTGCGGGCGCAGCGCCACCAGCAGTGCCGGCAAGTGCGCGTCCATGCCGGTGACGGGCAGCTCGAAGCCGGTCGCGAGCAACCAGTTCCACCCCGTGTGCCAGCCCATTACGCCCCAGATATTGCCGGTCCGCAGCGCCCAGGCGCTGGCGAATATTGAGAACAGTAACGTGCTGAGCATGACCAGGGGCGGCCGGTGCGGACTGAAATGCAGGAAACAGAAAACGAGCGACACCAGAAGCACTGCCACCGCGACATTGGTCTTGCGCGCCACCGCCGACAGCATCCAACCGCGGAAGATGACTTCTTCCACGCTCGCCTGGAACATGAAACTCAACAGCAGCAGAGCGATGTGCAGCAGACTCACGGGCGAGCGCCAGGCGTGCCCCAAGCCCGCCGACTGCATGCCGCCAGCCATCCAGATCGCGACAACAACGAGCGCGATCGTGCCGAATCCAAGGGCCGTTCCACACAGGAAGGTTTTCAGCGGCGCCGGACCGGTGAGCCCGATACTCGCCAGCGACCGCCTTTCGACGAAGCGTACCCAGGCCAGCACGGTTGCCAGCGTTGGCGCGAAGCCGATCCATAGCAGCGCATGCAAGCCCGCGAGCCCGATCGGATCGCCGCGCGGCGTCGACCAATGCTGCGACTGCATCCACCCGTCCAGCGCGATCACCGGTACCGCGTTGAACAGGATCATCAGGATCGGCGTCAGCCAGACCCAGGGCAGCCGCGGGCCGGATCGGGCGAGTACAGGGCAACGGGGGTCATGCGGGGCTCGAGGTGGAAGTGATCGCCACTGCAAGTTGCCATCCGCGCGGGGGGCGTGGCAATCCGTTTGCGACCAAGCCACAGACACCGCCGATCAATCACCCGGATCGCCGATGAAAGCGGGCATTACCGGCGGTCGGGGCCTCCGCCCTCCGCCGAATGTCCGCTTCCGGCCAGAAGCGGACGTTTTCGGTCAAGCCAGGGTTCGAGCGCGCGGCCGCCTGCACCGTTCCTCGAGCAATCACACAAGCAACCTGGACCAGCGATCTCCAAACAGCGAGATTGCAAGTCCGGCCAGCATGACCAGCGCGCCTGCAAGCTTGATGAGGGAGACGGGACGATGGGCAGAACCCATCAATGCGAAATGGTCGATGGCCAACGAAGACAGCAGCTGCCCGGCGATCACCAGCCCCACCAGGGCGGCCATGCCGATACGGGGCACCAGGATGACGTTGCTGAGCAGCGCAAATGCGCCCATCACTCCGCCCAGCAACACCCAGGCCGGCTGCGCCGGGATGCCTGCAAGCAGGCCGAGGGTGTTGCCCCGTACGAGACCGACGAGAGTGAGCGACAACAGCCCCACCATGAAGGAGAAGATGGCGGCTGCAACAGGATCGCCGCCCAGGCCCTTTGCCAACTGACCATTGAACGTGGTCTGCAATGTGACGGCCATTCCCGCAACCATTGCCAGTGGAAAGGCCCAGGCACCGAAGCTGTTCATGTTTACTCTCAGTGATTGGTTAGAACGGGGAAGGAAGTGCCGAACACGTCCGGCGTGTAGCCGGCAGCCGAGAACAGGTGCGCGCAGGATTCGTCCACCGCAGCGCGCAACTTGCCCATGTCCAGGCCGCACATTTCGCCGCCCCGCTTCAGCACCCGGCCGCCGACCATCACGGTGTCGATGTTGCTGCGCTCCGCCGCATGCACCACTGTTCCGAACGCATTGTTGGACGGATACAGGTTGATGTCGCCGGTGCGGAACAGCACGATGTCGGCCTGCTTGCCCGGCGTCAGGCTGCCAATCCTGTCCTGCAGCCCTGCGCAGGCCGCGCCATCAAGCGTGGCGGCTTCAAGCAGGCGGTGGGAATTGAGCGGATCCTGTGGGGTGCCGGCACTACGCGGGGGACGTGCATTGACGCGCAGCACGCGCTCCAGGTAATAGGCCACGCGCATTTCCATGAACATGTCGCCGCTGTAGGACGTCTCGTTGTCAACGCTGAAGCCGGGTCGCAGCCCGTGCCGAACCGCCGCATCCCAGGCGAACATGCCATCCTCGATACCGTAGTGGGCATCCGAGCGCGGGCAGACATTGATGTGCACACCGGCATCGCGAAGGATCTCCCAGCCCTCATCCTTCAGGCAGGTGCAGTGGTTGAAGATGTTGTCCGGGCCCAGCAGCCCTTGCGCATGCAACTGAGGGAGCTGGGCGCCCATCTGTTCACCGAAGAACTCGGTGACGATCGGGATACCCAGGCGGCGTGCTTCGGCCCAGAGCTCCGGCTCGATGTTGGCCATGGTCGCCAATGTGACCAGGTCGTTGGCCGGGTCCTTGAAGTACTTTTCCTGCAGGCGGGCGAGGTTTCCCGGCCAATGCGCGCGGTCCCAAGTGCCGGACACGGGAGCGCCTGATGCATGCAGCGCACGGATGCCGGCATCGAGCAGAGCTTCAACCGATGCATCGGAGTGCGCGGCTGTGCGGCTGTTGTGGGAGTTGTCGATGACCGTAGTGATGCCAGCATCAATTGCGCCCAGCGCGGACAGCAAGGTGCCGACATACATGTCCTGCGGACGGTAATGCTTGGCGAACGAGAAATGCGTGGCGTTGGAGTAGTGCTCCAAGGTCTCGGCGTTGGAGTTGATCCGGCGCAGCTGACCCTCCCAGGCGTGGCGGTGGGAGTCCACCATGCCCGGGATGGCGATCATGTCCTTGGCATCGATGACGAACGCGTCCTCGGCGCTGAGGTTCTCGCCAACGGCAGTGATGGTCCGACCGGAGACCAGGATGTCGCCCTTCACGAGGTTGCCCACAGCCGGGTCCATGCTGATGATGGTTGCGCCACGGATGAGCGTCTTTTCGGCCGCTGCGGTTGTCGGTTGCTGAAGAATGTCTCGCGGGAGGGTGCTCATTGGGGCAAGGTCGATTTCTGGAATGGCGTGAACTCTATGCCCCGCTGACCCTGCGAAAAATCCATGCTCTTCGTTTTTATTATTCGTAGAACGCGCATAATCAGGATCGAGGTGACCGTCAACTGTAGGGTGGAAGCGAAATGGATCGGATTCTGGCGATGCAGGCGTACGTGCGGGTGGTAGAAGCGAAGAGCTTTGTGCGTGCCGCCGAGGCTCTCTCCATGCCCCCCTCCACCGTCACGGGCTTGATCAAGGGCTTGGAAAAGCACCTGCGCGTCCGCCTGCTCAACCGGACCACGCGCAGCGTCAGCCCCACTTCGGAAGGCGAGCGCTACTACCTGCAGTGCCGCGAGATCCTCAACCAGATCGAACAGGCGGAAACCGGCCTGAAGTCGTCGCCACAGGGCCTGCGGGGGCGGTTGAGGATCGACATGCCAGGCGGCCTCGCGCACTCGATACTCCTCCCGAACCTGGACAGCTTTCGCCGTCAGTATCCCGGGGTCCATCTGATGATCGGCGTGGGTGACCGGCCGGTCGACCTCGTCCAGGAGGGTGTGGACTGCGTGATCCGGACCGGGCCGCTGGAAGACTCCAGCCTCGTAGCCCGGCCGCTGGGGAACTTCCGCTGGATCACCTGCGCCGCACCAAGCTATCTGGAGGTGTATGGCGTCCCACAATCACTTGAAGACCTCGCCGGGCACCGCGCAGTCCACCATTTTTCCTCTGGTTCGAGGGGCGGTGGCAGCCTGCTCTTCTCAGCTGATGGGAAGAGACAGGTAGTACCAGTGGAGGGCTCGGTCGCCGTCAATGAGACCGAGCTGTACATCAAGCTGTGCATGAAGGGATACGGCCTGGCACAGTTGCAAGGCGTACTGGTCGAGAAGCAGTTGCAGGATGGCAGCCTGGTTGAGGTGCTTCAGCGGTGGCGTCCGCCGTCGGTGCCGGTTTCGATCCTTTACCCGCACCACCGTTATGGATCGCCCATCGTCCAAGCATTCATAGCATGGGCTGCAGAGCTTTTCTCCGCCAAGAGCGAGAAAGCATAGATCGCGAAGTCAGCCGTCGCGTCCAGAGATTCCGAGGCGGTGTCGAGCATCTATCTCTCGGGTGGACTGCTAGAGATAGCGTATCCCTCAGACAGATGCCTCCCGGAAGCCGCCGGGCAAGGTGTCCGCTTCCGGCCAGAAGCGGACAGCGACATGCGCCCTAGGCTGCTTCCGGCATTCGTCCCGGTTCGGCAGCTTCGTCGATGGGAACGTGGTGAGCGAGCGCCTCGCGGAGCAAGCACCCGAAGAGAGGCCTCATCCCGGTGCCGCTCCGCTCTGCATTGGCGCGATTACATGCCCAGGTCAGACAACCCCGGGTGATCATCCGGTCGACGCCCCAACGGCCAATGGAACTTGCGGTCGCTTTCCTTGATCGGCATGTCGTTGATGCACGAGAAGCGCCGCTCCATCAAGCCATCGGAAGAAAACTCCCAGTTCTCGTTTCCATACGAGCGGTACCAGTTTCCTGAATCGTCACGCCATTCATAGGCGTAGCGCACAGCGATACGATTTTCGGTAAAGGCCCAAAGTTCCTTGATCAAGCGGTACTCAAGCTCTTTCTTCCACTTGCGGGCCAGGAACTGCCGGGCCTCTTCCCGGCCTTGCGTGAATTCGGCGCGGTTCCGCCACTGGGTGTCGAGCGAGTAGGCAAGAGATACCTTGTCTGCATCGCGGGAGTTCCAACCATCTTCGGCAAGTCGTACTTTTTCGATGGCCAATTCGCGGGTGAAGGGGGGAAGCGGCGGGCGAGTTTGAGGGTTGGACATGGCAAAGCCTCCAATCAAAGTGGATACATCATTGGTTTCAGATTGCGGTGGAGCGTGCGCCCGCTAGCGGCGGGCCTGTTTCAGCAACAACTGTGCGACATCCCTTGCGTTGTCTGCTGCTTGGTAATCACCCATCACGCGCGACACGGTGATGGCACCTTCCATCAGAATCAGCAGCTGGCGTGCCAGTGTGTCCGACTGTTCGATCCCGAGCTGCCCGGTAAGTTCAAGCGTGTAATCGAGCAACTTCTGCTTGTGATGACTGGCGATCCTGCGAATAGGATCCTCAGGATCCCCAACCTCGCCGGCCGTGTTGATGAACGCACAGCCGCGGTACCCCTCGGACTTGAACCAACCCGTGAGCACTGTGAACATGCGTAGGATTCGCGCCTCGGGGCCATCGGACTTGTCACATTCCTTCTGGAACCAGGCCAGCCAACGCACGTCGCGTGCGTTCAGCGCCGCAGCAGCAACCTCGTCTTTGTTCTCGAAGTGGCGATAGATACTTTTCCGCGCCACACCCGAGGTCTTCACTAGAAGGTCCATGCCGGTGGCATGTATCCCGTTCTGGTAGATCAGCGTCTCGGCCGTCGCGAGGATCTTCTGCTTGGTGTCGGTCGTCTGGTTTTCCATGGAGCGAAGGTAGAACGATCGTTCTCCATTGTCAACCAAGATGTGCAGGGGGCCGGGCTCACGATGTCTGGTTGGAGGACAAGTGAGTGGCAGGGCTGCGGGACCGCACCGGAGTCCGCCTCATGTTGAGTGTCGTGCCGGATCGCGCCATGGCGGATGTCCGCTTTCGGCCAGAAGCGGACATCGACCAACGCCTGAACTACGCCGCGCCACCAAGCGGCTTCGGCTTGAATGAATTGTTAGATGCCGTCACCTGTTCCCTCCGTGACGGCCGCTTTGGGGAGGGGCTTGAACAGGTTCGCAAAGGTAATCAACGCCGCAAGGGTACTGACGAGCACTTGCTTAGGCGCGCAGCCTGGTGGGAACAGGACCGGTTGGACTTCATTTGCCGCATTGAGCGCATGTTTCATCATCATTGGCTCAATGTAGGTATCAACTATCTGTTGGGTAATGCGAAAATCTCCCCACTCATGCGCGCATTTGTTGCGCAGCTTGTTGAGAAGGCGAATATCCTGGTACAGCTGCTTTGGGATCATTCCAACGCAGTAAGCCAGATCAACCTTTGACGCGAATGAGCTGAACGATCTCGTTAATAGGCGAGAGCGTGCGTCGGAGTTTCCATGGCTGAACAGCTGTTCCAACCGGCTTGCGAAGACGCTATCCAGGATCGCAATTGCCACCAAGACCGCACCCCGATCAGACTCGCGGCGCAAGACTGCAAGCGCTTCTTCAATAGTCTTAGGGTCGAGGCCATCGATGACGGATAGGTCGCGAACGGTCATTAGCATCCAACGCCTGAATTAAGCCGCGCCGCGCCGCAGGACGGCATCGGCTTGAATGAATTGTTAGGCAGCAGTGCAAAGCACATGCGTCTTATAGATGGCATGCTGCCTTTCAGCGCCTGCTGCAAAGTGGGGTAGTTCAGCCAACAAGCGATCCACGAGAGGGGCTGGTTCTGGTAGAGGCCGAAACCCGATGCCCTCCCAAGCCCGCATGCTTGAAGGCGCCATAGCCTGAAGCTGGAACTCCAATGAAGTGAGGTTTGCGAAGTATGGCTCTGGCAGATAGCTACGAGGTATGGATACGTAGCTCGCCCCACAGTGCTTACGAATAAAGGCGTTTCTCAACTTCTTTGCCGCGTCCGCATCTGAGGCGGACTGCTCGCGAGCTGCAGCCGGGTTATCAAGCTTCTTGCAGTAACGCCACATACGGCCGGTGCAATACGCTTGCGTGAACTTGTGGCTGCGACCTTCGCTGCCGGTCGCGTGCTTGCTGTAAATCCTAGTGCGGAATCCCTCGGTGGCTTTTGGTGTGCTACCGATGTACCGGATTTGTCTTTCATGATCCCAAAGAGCGTAGATACCGAACTCTTCTGGGAGATCTGCGAGATTGATTGGCTCGGATCGTGTCAGTCTTTCAAAAAATACTCGGCTGTCCACCATTTCCCCCTGCTGCCTAACTATCTAGAAGCCGGATCCCTGGGTCCGGCGATACGACTTATCCACAGCCCACCATATGGAGGGCTATCCCCTTGATAAAGCGCGATCTTAGGCATGCTGGGTCCGGCTAGCAAGCCGATGCATAGCCGGACCCAGCGAGCAGACCAGTCCGCATATCAAGAGCAGTGGACAGGCAATGATGGATGTCCGCTTTGGGTCAGTTGCTACCGTGTCGAGCCCATAACTGCTTCAGGCAAGCTGCGGAAGTTCAACTTCGAAGTTAAGCCGACTCGCAGAGCGAGTTCGGCTTAAATAAATATCTACATCGACTCGATGCGCTCTTCGAGTGCTCTGTAAAGTTCAATATACCCACAGAACCAAGAACCCTTATTCTGCTGTTCGTAGATATAGCGCCACCGCTCGAAAGCATACGAGGACTTATCTAATAGGAAGCGCGCATCCCAGCAAATATCGATGTTTAGATTATTTTTTGCTGCATCACTTATGGCTAGATGTGATTGAGATCCCTCCACCTGCTTCCTGATGTGATTCTGGATGAATTCCTTTGTCTGATCGCCAAGTTGATCGAACAGCACAACAAGGTTGTGCCCCCTAGGCGGGGCGCCGCTCTCAAGCGCATGGAGATGCTTAAGCTTCAGCTCGAGGGTCAATCCGGCATTGACAACAAACGCGTGGAGGTAATCATGGTCTGCGCTATTTGGGTCGGCACCCGGCATAAACAGCGCCATGTTTCCGTCCTGTAGTTTGACTACGAACGGGAAGGTCGAAAAATCACTGGAATCTTCACCCACCAATTTTTCAGCCAGTAGAACGGTGGCTTTGTGGAACTTCTCAACTAACAGCTTCTGCTTATCCTGTGCCACGATGTTCCTCGATTGTATGAGCTGATTTGACTCTGGAATTAATCCAGCTCGCGAAGCCAATTCGCCTTGAATGAGCCGCTAGACTTTTGCTTGACCACAAAGCTCACCTTCGGCCAGAAGCAGAACCACTGGGCCGCCTGCGTTAAGCTGCATCGTGAAGCCGGTTAGGCTTGAGTGAGCCGCTTTCCCGCACCTCAGAAAAGAAGCTGCGCTCGTAGATTTGTGCGGCTAACGTCGTGATTTTGCACAAACACTTCTTCTTCGGTTTGCTGTGTGACGTTCCGATACGACTCGTGACCGAGACCATAGCGGTCTGCCCAAGTGATCTCATCTCCCAACTCTAAAGACCATTCGGACAAGAGTTCGATGATGGTAAAGCCACCATCCTCAGTAGCTATTGCCACCATCCCACGCTGGCGATTGATAGCAGCCACTTTTCCTCGACTGCGCATAGATTTCTCCCGAGGCCGCAAAGAGGGCTTGGCTTGAGCGAATTATCATGTGGCAAAAAAATGAGATAGGAGATAGTGAGTCTTCGTTCAACACAACTCGATTTTAGGGCGGCTGGGTCCGGCTAACAAGCCAGGTTATAACACACCCAGCAGTACGCTCGGCGGCCGCGCCAATGGCCGCTATGGATCGGAAGCAAGCACTGCCACGGTCCCAACGAACCCGCCACAGCAGGGCGTCCGCTTTGGGTCGAAAGCTACCCCTCCCCGATGATCATCTAGTTACCTGCCCCTCTGATGTCCGCTTTCGGCCAGAAGCGGACGTTCAAAGCCTGAGTTAGGCCGAGCCGCGAAGCGGATTCGGCTTGAACGAACTGCTACGCCGGAGCCCGACGTGTGGAAAGCCACCCCAATACGGAGCTGGCAAGCCCGCCCCAAATCACTCCGACCGAAAAGCTAGTACCGCTGAGGTATGCCACGGCAGCGCCGACGGTCATGCCAAAGAGAGCAAACCAAGCTACCTTGCGCTTGCGCGAAAGATACGCTGCCTCGATTGCCCGATTCTGCCGAGTCTCTTCTTGACGATTCAGATCTGGTGCCAGAATGGCTTTGCAGATTGCATCTGCCTGTGTCCCTTCCATCTTGCGAGAACTCCTGGTAGTGGCCTAAACACCTAAAAACGGGCCATAGGGTCCGGTCATACGATCTACCCACGAAGCACCGTATTGCGGACCATCCCTTGATACAGGTTGATACTAGGGCTACTGGGCACGGCTAACAAGCCAGTGTATAACCGGACCCAGGGGTAGCCTCGGCGGCCGCACCAATGGCCGCTATGGGTCGAAAGCGGACAATAGCACCGGGCCAGGCGCCGACGCAGTGCTGATGTCCGCTTCCGGCCAAGACTGGACCTCGACTATCCAAAGGTGCACAAATTGAGGTGTTCTCGACACTCTGCAGTAGAATATAAGCAGATTTTTCCGGGGACTCAGCTCTCCATCTAGCAGTGACAATCCTCTTCGATCAGCAACATAGGCGGGTGTAGGCGTCCGTCACGAAGGAAACTACCTTCGGTGCCAAGCAACGGTGGCTTCCCGATCCCTACAACACGATTGGCTGGCGCGGTGATCGGTACCGGGTTACTCGCGTGCTCCTGCTACCCGCACCTAGCTTAAGGCAGGGCTGATAGCGACGGTGCTACAAGTCTCTACCGGCACCTGTCGCGGGTCTCCGCCGCTTGGTGCACCTCTACGCCTACTATAGGTTGAGGTCCATCAGCGAGATTCCATCGGCGAAGGGTGGCGACCTCTCAGAGGCACCCCTGCCGGAAGTCCAGGGCTAAGTAACCGCATCAGCTTTTCGAGCCATCCGTACGGCCCGTGCAATGTGACAGCTGATCGGTCTCAGTTGGCTCTAGCCGATCTGGCCGAACCCGACTGGCGGTGCAGCCCCACGCCGAGCTGCACTGCCAAATTACAGGATACGCTGGCATCCAGGCCAAACTGATGTTCCACAATATCCCCCGGCCGAGGTCTTGGATCTTGCCATTGTGACTCGGGGAAATCTGGCTTCGAACCGCAAAGAATGACCTAGGAAGCTCGAACCAAAAATTAGGAGAGAGAGAGAATGGAAAAGCTCAAGCTCCAACTGGAGAACTGCTACGGAATCCGCAAGTTGGACGTCGTGCTGGACTTCGCCGGCACGGCAGCTATCGCCATCTACGCACCAAACGGCTCGATGAAGAGCTCTTTGGCATGCACACTTCAGGACATCGCCAATGGAAACCCATCGCGCGACAGAATTTTCCCGAACCGCGCGACGGTCCGCGTGGTCAGCGATGAGAACAATGCCGACCTCGTTGCTAGCGATGTACTCGTGCTTAGGCCATTTGAGGATTTCGCCAGCAATGGAAACGCCACCGCTACGCTCTTGGTGAATGCCACACTTCGTGAGGAGTATGAAGCGCTGCACACTGGAATCACCGCTGCGCGAGCAGCACTTGTCATGGCGATCAAGACCACCTCGAAAACCAGGCGCTCTGTGGAGCGCGAGATTCTGTCAACGTTTGCACCTGCAGACGGAGATTTCAACACTGCGTTGGTTGAGCTTAAGGATGAGCTGTCAAAGGACTTGAAGCCAGACCTCAAGGATGTCCCCTACGACGTGCTAAACGATGAGAAAGTCGTGGCATTCTTGGGCCAAGGTGATTTCCGCACGGCGATCAACGAGTACACGAAGAAGTACAACGAGTTGCTCGCCGCGTCGAAGTACTTCAAGAAGGGAGGCTTCAACTATTACGCGGCTACCAACGTCGCCAAGGAGCTGAAGATCAGTGGCTTCTTTAAGGCAAATCATACCGTTCGACTCAGCGGAGACGAAGAGAAGGAGATCAAATCCGAGACAGAGCTCCAAGCTCTTGTTGATGCAGAGCGCGCCAAAATCTCTGAGGATGCTGCTCTTCGGAGGAAGTACGAAGAGCTTGAAAAGCAGATTCAGAAGAACGCGCAGGTTCGCGAGTTTGAGGCGTACATGCAGGGGCACGAAGAACTGCTGCCCGAGCTGGCCGATCCAGCGGCCCTGAACAAGAAGCTCTGGCTGTCCTATCTGAAGGCAAATGACGATCTATACACTGACCTCATCAACAAGATCGAGAACGCTGCGGTTCGCTCAGCCAAGATTGAGGCGCAGGCCGGCCAAGAGCACACACAATGGCAGAGTGTGATTGATATCTTCAATAGCCGCTTCATCGTCCCGTTCCATCTCGAGGTGGCCAACAAGGTTCAAGTTGTTTTGGGCACGGAGACAGCACCGCGCCTGGGCTTTGTCTTCAAGGAGGGGGGTGATCAAGCACAAGTCGAACGAGACACGCTTCTACAGACGTTAAGTACTGGAGAAAGAAGAGCGTTTCACGTACTGACTATGTTGTTTGACATTGAGGTGCGCGGCTCGGCAGGCAAGCAGACACTCCTAGTTGTTGACGACATCGCCGACTCTTTTGACTACAAGAACAAGTACGCCATCATCCAGTACCTTTCCGACTTGGCTGAAGGTCAGAATTTCAAACTGCTCATCTTGACCCACAACTTTGATTTCTATCGGACCATCGAGAGCCGTCGTCTCGTTCATCGGAAGAACTGCTTCATGGTGTCAAAGACATCCACTGGGATAAGTCTGGAGGCTGCCCAGGGCGTGCGTAACGTCTTCATCAATGTGTGGAAACCCGCATTTTTCACCGATAACCGCAAGAAAATCTGCTGTATTCCCTTCATGCGCAACCTGATTGAGTACATGAAGGACGAACAAGATCCAGACTATCTTCTCCTCACGTCCCTGCTTCACTGGAAGGCCGGTACAGATCAGATCACCGTGGCGGATCTTGATGGCATCTACTCCAGGCTCTTTGGCATCAACGGACAGTCTGGCAACCCTGGAGAGCGACTCATCGATATTCTAGGCATTGAAGTCGCTACTTGTCTGCAGGCCCCGGATGGAATCAACTTCGAAAATAAGGTTGTGCTGGCGATTGCTACGCGCCTGCAAGCAGAGCGATTCATGGCGGGGAGGATCAACGATTCAGCTTGGCTGGCTGCGATTACAACCAACCAGACTCAGGCGCTACTGAAGCGCTATCGGAACGACTTTCCTGCCGAACTTCCCAACATTGGCGTCATTCAGCGCGTCCTACTGATGACGCCGGAGAACATTCATCTGAACTCTTTCATGTATGAGCCAATCTTGGACATGTCCGATCAGCATCTTCGCCGCGTCTACACGGAAGTCGCCGCATTGGTCTAGCGGCGGAGGACAGCTGTGCTTCCTGCATTACGGCGACCAGCGCAACGCCGCCGATGACCACGAACTAGTCCCGGAGTTTCGCAAACCACTGGCCAAACTCCGGCGCGCCGGCGATCAAGCGAAGACCTCATCGAGCAGGTCCCGCAGCGCGCCGTCCAGTCTCGGGTCGCCCTGTCCCTGCAGGGACAAGTACAGCGACAACCGGTCCACGGCGGCGCCCGCGCCGCCCAAGCGGGTGGAATAGGCCCAATGCTGCACATCTGCGTAGCCCTCGCCGGCCACGGGGAACCATTCTGGTTCCGGATGCCCACGGAAGTAGTCTCGAGGAATCGCCGCGACCGGCCGCGCTGGTGCTGCCAGTTCGGTGAACACGGACAGACCGGTTTCCCCTGCAGCACGACAATCATCGGCCGGCAGCATGGCCAAGCCACCCTTGCCGATGCCGGTTGTGCGCAGCCCCGGCGAGCGCAGCCGCGGCAGCGCCGCCTCCCACAAGGACCGTCGCGTTTGCAGGAACCGCAGGCTCGTTCCCGTCCCTTGCGCCGGGCGCTGACCAAGTTAGCCGCCACCAGTTCGCGGGCTACCCGCGAGGCGGTCATTCGCGAATAGCCTGCCTCGCGCGCAAGTTCGAGCGGCACCCACGGGACGCTCCCAGGGATGCCGCGCTCCTCAAGATCGGGCCGCAGTAGAGCGGCGATCAGAACTGCTTGCGCTGGGTGGCTCAGGTGCTTCCCAACGGATAGGGGCACCGGTGGAGACGAATCGCGCTCGCGCAGGCTCATCAGGAAACTCGGAGCGAACAGCTGGCTGCCAGGCACAACGACATCCACACGAGACTCGATGAGCCTGGAGCGAGTGTATGGCGACACGCCCGAGAGCACGAGAACGACCATCAAGCCGGCCTTTTCAGCCAGCAGGTGCACCTGTGCGATCAGCCGAGAAGGTGGCGTGGGTTCCGCCTGTGTCGGGACCTTGGCCAGCAGCACCCGCAGGCCCAGCAGATCAATCTCGGCTAGGCGGAACATGCTGTTGAGAGAGTGGGGCAAGAAGCGCGCCTTGGAATTAGGCCAGGGCTCGAACTCCGCGGCCATGTCGGGTAGTAAGTTCTGGAGGTAGTGGGCAGCAGCCTGGAGGTCGTTCATGCAACCGTATGTAATAAAGTAATTTGACAGTATCACAGAGCGGTTACGATCTAATCTGTCCGTTACAATCCCGTGCATGATCTACCCTGCTACCTAGACAGGCGAGCGCTCCACTCAGACTCGAGTTGCTTCCTCCTGCTCACTGGGGCGTTGACGAAGGACCGCAAGCGGTAGGTCATACGGGAACTAGGGGTGTGCCTCCCTCACGCCAAGCGGTCATCCGACGGCCTTGAATCCATTCGGCGCACTAGCTTGGCATTGCGCGGATGCATCTGAACTGGTCAATGGACTCGGCATCTAGACGCAATTGGACACTTACGCGTGCCCGTGCGCTCACGCGCCATTCTGCCGGGCGTACCAGGAGGCTCACGATGTGGACAAGGCCGCTCGATGCGCGCAATGTGCGCTGTGACCATTTGTAAGACGGAACTTCCCGTGCGGCCGACCATACTCGCATTGGATCTTGAGGGAACTCTCATATCCAATGCCATCAGCCAGATCCCCCGACCAGGTTTGCGTAGCTTTCTGGACGAAATGCGTTCAAATTTTGACAGTCTTGTCCTTTTTACCACCGTGCCGAAAGATCGTGCGCAAGCAATTGGAACTCTCTTAGCGAAAGAAGGCAGCGTCCCTGCGTGGTTCTCTGGGCTTCAATACATTGATTGGTCGGGAAAAACCAAGGACCTGCGCTACGTCTCCCCATACCTTGGCAATGCGCTGCTACTCGATGACCATGGTCCGTACGTCCATCCCGGACAAGAACATCTCTGGGTTGAGATTCCGCTCTTCGGGTCTCCTTATCCGCCAGACGATGACGGACTAGAGGTAGCCTCGCGCCTCATTCGCGCACGAATCAGCGAGCTTATCAGCGCGAGCAACGAAACTCGCCGAACAGAGCCGCATTGAACATGCGTCGGCCCTGCAGCTATCCGCGACCGCGATGGCGGCGTTCGGCCCTCAACCCTATGAACGGCCGACGCTATACTGGGCGCAAGCCGTCACGGCATGTCCTTCCATACACTACGGCTCTTTCTGTCGCCGAAATCGCGTACTGAATGAAGCGCCAGGTCGGCCGAAGTTCGGTGTGCTATCGACCACCTGGAGCGCTATGACTACAATGACCTTGCAACTGGTTCGAGCCTCAAGTAATCAGCCAATGTCGGGGAATTGTTACTCGTGCAGCGCAGGCGCCGACCCAATGCCGCTCCAACCTCTAACTCGCCCGGCTGCGCAATCGCTTAGCCTTCAGCATGGCCATTGGACTAACGGTGGGCACTGGTACTAGCGTGGTCAGGTGCTGTTCTAATCCCAATGCCTTGAGGACGGAGATCAGCGTGTGAACCGTTGATCCTTGCCCACTCTCAAGCTGCACCAATGCTCTGCGAGAGATCCCGGCTTTATCGGCCAACGCTGCCTGGGACACGTTGGAGAGAAGGCGACGCGCCCTCAACCGCTTTCCCAGGGCTTCCGCAATCTCTTCAGGAGACTGGACTGGCATGTGACTCATTTGCGCGCAAAAGTGCTCATTAGGGCCTCTCTTCACAGGTTGTACGCGGAATGCTGCGCAATCCCAGCTTCTCCGCGCCCCGTAAAAATGGCAATGAAAGCAAGGCAGCGCCCCATTGTTACACTCGGATAGTCAAGATCGATGGCCACTTGGCCGATGTAGATCGACCCAAGCTTCTGCAGGATGCGGAAGGATCTGCGCGTGCTCTTAAGTCAAGGGTAGCGCAACGCGATTGATAGCCTTCGAGGACATCCACGTCCCAGCTAGTAGTGCTAAGTGCTATCCCCAACAGAGGGCCCCAGAGATTGGTGGGAACACGCCCCGCGAGCGGAAATGAATAGGTGCATGGCCTGCCTTGACTCCATGGCCTCCAATGGCAGCTCGATTCTCAATCGATAGCAGATTGATCTTGCATAAGCGATCTGGGCTTTGGTTGGCCGCTTTATGTCCCAGTCCAATAGCTCCGGCACCAGGCGCGAGAATTCGGCAGCCAGTCGCCTCGAGATCGCACCTGAATGGCCTCCCTGCTGGAGCTTCTCGAGCTGACGACGTAGGTCGAGCTCCGACTCTTTGGTTAGGGAGAGCTCCAACGTGAACTCTGAGTCTGAATCCACCAAGAAGAAGCTCATTTCAGCACCCCAGCAGGTTACGGGACAGTCACCAGCGCCAATGCCTCGATCACCAGTGCCGGCCGGACGCTACCGTAAGTACTGTAGACCAAAAGTACTGCACGACGAAAGCTTAGGGCGTGAAAGCGCCACCGCCCCAGCAAGCTCTAGGGACTGCCATTAGGGAGGGCAGGCTGGCGCTGGGCGTCTCCCAGGAAGAGTTTGCAGCTCAACTCGGTATGCATCGGACGCAGCTTGGCCATATCGAGCAAGGCAAGAAGGACTGCCGGCTCTCCACGATCATCCGGATTGCAACGGCTCTGGATGTGCCGGCTTCGTCCTTGCTTACATCAGCTGGCCTTTGATGGGCCAACCAGTCACGCCAGCAAGTTGGCGCTAGCACGCGGGGTCGTGACGTTAGCGACACGACTGCCGATGAGGATCCAACTATCGAACTAGCTTCGGTCCTTTGTCGGTACACCGCTTGAGCCTGTCACTACGCGCACGCTCCTGCGCGAGCTTCTCGCGAACATCTGTCAGCTCGCAGGCCAGCTCCCCACACAGCGTTGTAAGTACCTTCACTTTCGCCTTCTCAGATTCATATCTGACTCTCAACATCTCCAGCTTCAAAGCATCAGCCGCCCGGGCGCTCGGAGCATCCTGCGCAGATACCGCATCATTGAGCTTGCCCAAGGCCACTCTGTGTGATTTATAGAAAGCTTGTCTACTGATACCGCATGCGGAAGCGATGGAGACCACCGTAGGCTTAGGGCCACCCGCCCTCCAGCGAGCAATCTGCGCCTCAGTCTCGGCTAAAACTATCTGGCGCATCAGGGGCTACTCCCTATTTTCTTCAGGATCAGCTCCGTCGAAGCCAGGCGCTCTTCAGCAATGCGACGAGACTGCTCGGGAATTCCCCTCAGCTTGAGGAAACTGATCAGATCTTGCCTTCGCAACTCCCACCAAGGGGCGTGCTTGGCTGTAGCCGTAAAGTTGAGACAACCAGCACATGTGGAAGGAGTGCGCTTGCCGGGATTTGGGCCATTCGCATCGCCGTCACAGCGACTTCGCGCCTCGCGATAGAAGCAATAGCCCCAGTCGCAAGGACCGAGTACCACACCGGCACCCAGCATCCTCATCACTTCGAGATTTGTCGATGCTCGCTCCAAGACCCCGTTCATCCGTGAAATGCTTTCCGCGATAACAGGTGTAGGCAAGTTCGTATAGACGTTCTCAGCACTAATCAAATCATCCATAGCGCTCACTACCTCATTTGCGTTCTCCTCCTCAAGCAAAGTTGAGAGATCACGATCCAGACCAACATAGTAGGTGTCAGTGATCCTGGCTTCCAAATGTCCGTACTGATATGCCAGAGCACCCAAACTCGAGCGGTCGCGCCGCGCAATGAAGCGCGCCATGAATCGGCGTAATGGTCGAAAGTTCAATTTCTCAGAATCAAGCCCAGGAATACTAGCCTCAGCGAATGCTCTCATGCTCCTGCGGAGTGCAACATAGCCATCGACTCTAGCACCACGCTGATCATCTCGAGCTTCAGCCGGTCCGCGTCCTCTATACATATTCAGCACGAAGAGCGCGGCGGTCCCGACATGATCACGAATCGGGCGCCCCAATCGCTCCAAGAATGCAATTGCGTCAGAGACTGCTGGCGCTGCGACCCATTCATGCGGCCTACCAGATTTGCTCAGAACCCCTTCGATCAAATCGGAGGTCTCTGCACCCGCCGGCATACCGAGCACATTGGATGGCTTTACGCTTGCAGTCGTGAGCCGACGAGATTCGGATGGCCTCATGGAACTGAGCAAAGATATAATGAAGATCGCCGCTCCCTCAGCGATCTTCAGCATTATTTGCTCGCCGTAGCCAACTCTTGGATCCAACTTAGCTAGAGCTTTTGATCTGAAACCATTGAAGGGCAAAGATCGCTTAGCGATGTAGAAGGAGTTCATTCTTCGGCCTGCTGAGCACAGCCTCCCAGCCTCTATCGCCATTACCTCACCCATGAAGGCTTCTATTGTGGGCCCATCTTCCTCTATTAGGTTGATTGCATCTGCCAAGAGCATGAGACATTCCTGCTCACTCAGGTCGTCATCCACCTTTCTTTTCTTAGCTGCAACTGATGCCTCCTTCGACATCCTTTTTCCTACGCGGACCATCTCTGCGCGCACTACTGCAGACACATCTCCCACGTTGAGTAGAAAATCCTCGACACAGATGAATTTGGCCCGCATCCGAGTAGCACCCGCCTCCACACGGCCGACTGCGCGACTAGCATCGGTCCATGGGCAAATGAGCTCGGGACTCAGATCGCTTGGCGAATCCACGCCTTCCTCATAACACCAAACGGCAAAGCTTCTAAGGACGATAAATCGTTCGTAGAGGACAAGAGCATAGCGTGTCGATCGTTCCATCCTACCAAGCATGGCAAGTGCCAAATAGATCTTTATCGGCACTTTCCAGCCATCAGGGATGCACGAGAAATCGAGCCTCCGCGTCTCCACAATCCCGTCGATAACGTTTCGTCTGAGGAACCACTCATCATCCTCGAAGTTGATACCGAGACCGTCGAGAGACAATTCGCTGACCGGCGGCGTGGCTTGACGCAAGGATTTCATGGCTACTCCAGACCAATAACAGGGACAGATACGGAGAGCTTCTCTGCTTCACGAAGAACCACTTTCGTAACCCTGCCAAGCAACGCAGACAGGATTTCGTGCGAATTCTCGTACGCGTGCTTGTACCTGGCAGCCACGTCACGAGAGGTCACTGCCAGTGTCTTGATTTCGTCAAGTTCCCGTTTAGCAGCAATCATGCGTGCAACGTGCCGCGGACTATCCAGCACAGCTACGCTATTGGGGCAGAAGGCGCAGTAAAGGAAATCCAGGCACTTCTGACCCTTCTTGGATGCGGGCGCTTCACCTGAGAGCGCGTCGGTGCAGTCGTAACCCTGGGTAGTCTCGTAGTTTCTTGGATGCAAGCCCACCGCTTTTGCGGACTGGACTACCTTCCCCATAAATCCCAACAATTTCGCTTGTGCGGCCCCCTTGCGCTCAGGCGACCTAATATAGAGGCCGGTGGTCTTGGAATTCTTGTGCTGAAGCTCGGATTGGACTCGCTCAATCTTCTCGCCTCGATTCCCAAGGAGCCTCGCGCCGGACAACCTCAAGTCAACAAAATTGAAGTCGGGTAGGCCATGCCGGTCTATGAACAGCGCCAGTTCGTTGTGCCATGACTGAATCGACACGCGACCTATGCTGCCACGACACAAACTAAGGAAGACCGTGTCCGCACGAGCACCCGCAGCGATACGAAGTACCGAAGTGAATTCGACTACCTCGCCGATCAATTTTGGGATGGCGTACGCACCTTCGGTACTGACTGAAGCCGAGCTCTGCTCAGTCGCCCTGAATTTATCCCAGGTGAATTCTTTCTTTAATGGGTCCACGGCATGATCACTGATGCAATCAACGCATAAGGCCATCAAACCCCCAGGATTCCCGCCCGTTTCGATTGCTATGTAGAGCAGGTATGGGATGTAGTCGCAGATCTCTAGAAATAGGTACCTCTTTAGAGGCCGGTACTTTACGCTGTATGGCGTAAAGCCCGCCGCACAGAGATTTATCTTTCCGAGTACACCTTGGGCCATCCCTCGGCGCATGCCATCTAGGTCAGCTCTATCCTTGGCTGTAAGGCATTGCACATCAGCTCCATTTGCCAATGACGCCATCACCCTTGTACGCGCCCTTACCTCATCGATCCCCTTCTTTGAAGCGATGAGAATGCTACGCATCTCCTCTTCGGAAAGGATGTTTTCTCGAGAACACTCCTCTTCCCTCTGGAACTGACCTCGGGGGAAATATATGTTCATCCATGTCACCGAGTTCTCGGTGTCGTTAGTGGCGAGCCAAGCATATATCTGTCGAAGCAGGTTAAAATGGCTTCCCCCAGTCTTTAGCAAGAGCTTCGCCTTAAGCCACTCCGCGTATCTCTGCGAGATCGTAGAGGACCTCATATTCTTCCACGGGTCGCCATCCAGCTCGGTCAGAAAGTTTGCGAACTTTCGGATTGAGCCCCATGCTTGCTTTCGACTCTGCACCCTGTAAGTAGAGGTCACGCCGGTGAAGGCATTCAGCAACGCGTGAGTGGGCTTGCGGGGAAGGCCTAGCCGGGAGAAGTCATAGATGTTGACTGGGTCGCCAGGCGCATCGCCGGCGAAGACGGCCTCTGAGACGCCACTCATCCCAATGCCTCCTCTGTCTCAAGGATTGCCCTAAGCGTGCCTGAATCTATGGAGCTGACGGAGGCCAAGTAAAGCTCGGTTGTCTCTGCACTGTTGTGCGCAAGAAGATGCTGAATGACCTTGATCGAGTTGATGTTTGCACCTCGCCTCTCCATCTCCTCGAGACGACTCTTCATATGCGCGGCGAAGGTATGTCGCGACATGTGCGGTGTCACGTTCAGGCCAAGCACTTTCGCAGCTCGCCTGAAGGCTTGGTAGTAGGACTTCGATGTGACCGGCCTGCCTCTCGAGTTCAGAAAGACCCGGCTTGTTTTCTCAGTGGAGTTCGCAGCTGCCTTGTTCCTACTTGTCTGGCAGTAATCGAGTGTTCGTTGTGCCAAGCGGGAGGTCACCACCAGATTGATGACTTTTCCGCCCTTGGTACGAGTCTCGATGTAGTTGACATTCAGTGCGGTCTTTGGAAGCTGTGTGAGATCGAGATCTGCGACGGTGGTGCGACGAGCGCCCGTCCCGAGAGTCCAAAGGAACATCAGTGAGTAAGGCATTTTCAGGGTTGCCGCCATGAGCGAAGTCTCCTCCGGACTCATGGCACGCACTTTTCTCTTGTAAGCCTTTGCCCGCCGCAGCCGACTAGTTCGAGCGAGGAACTGTTTGATCGGCTCCGTCTCCCAGGACCCGCCTGAGTCTGCCAGGCCCTCACCGTCCCAATGCTCCAGAAACTTGTAGAACTCTCGAACGGTGGTCGTCCGTAGGTTGATCGTTTCGCTAGCTAGTCTTCTCTTTCGATTCGGTGCCGAGGACAAGAAGCGACGGTACTCGCTGAGCAGCAATGCAGTCGGCCTCGTCCAGTCGCCTCCGTTGCATTCGACGAATTCCAGCCAGCTCTTCAGCCCTTCGGCGTAAGTGGAGAGCGTCTTCTCCCTGCTACGGGTGGAGTCGATTCGAAATGTGTCCAGGAGAAACGCAAAGGCCCCCCAATGAAGCTGCCCTTCTTCAGAAACCAGAAGGGGGAAGCGGGGCTCGAGTCTCGGGAGGGGAGTCTCTTCAAGCGCCGCAGAAGCCGGAATGAGCTTGTTCAGCTCGGTAAGCGGGATCTCTGAAGTCCGCAGCAGATGCATTCAGCACTCCTAGGGGGTTTACATGTACCATGCTACCCTAATGCCCGAATGGAGCCGGCACGCGCTCGAGGTCATGCGCGAGCCGATCGAATCCGGGGTCGCCGTGGTCAGCCGCGCGGCAAGGACGGAGCGCTTTCCCGCGCGGTTCCAGCTGGTTGCGGCGATGAACCCCTGCCCTTGCGGCTGGGCGGGGGATCGCAGTGGCCGCTGTCTCTGCAGCGAAGAGGTCATCCAGCGTTACCGGGGGCGGGTTTCCGGGCCCTTGATGGACCGCATCGACCTGCATGTGGAAGTGCCGCGGCTGGACCCGCGCGAGCTGCGCGATGACGCGCCGCTGGGCGAAGACAGCGCGAGTGTTCGCGCCCGGGTGGTGGCCGCGCGCGACGTGCAGCTGCTGCGCAGTGGGAAAGCCAACGCCCAACTACTGCCGTTCGAGCTGAGCGCGCATTGCCGGTTGTCGCGGGAGGATCAGCAGCTGTTGGAGGATGCTGTGGAACGGTTGCAGCTGTCGGCGCGCTCGATGCATCGCATCCTGCGGGTGGCGCGGACGTTGGCGGATCTGGGGCATGCCCAGAACATCGAGACCGCGCATGTGGCGGAGGCGATCGGGTATCGGCAGTTGGATCGGGGTGGGGGGACGTGATGCGGCACAAGCCGGCGGAGTCCGATCCGTCAGCTTGCCGGTAGCCGGCAAAGCCGTCAGGCGGCTAAGCGGCTAAGTGGCTAAGCGGCCACAAAATTCACATCGGGCCTGAATCTGTCACTGAGGGTACCGTCCACAATGTGCACGTTTCTGGTCGCCTTCAGGGCGAGATCAGGATCATGGGTGACCATGATGATCGTGGCGCCGCCAGCGTTGATCTCCTGCAGCAGCTCCATGACAGTTCCCGCCATTTCGCCGTCCAGATTGCCTGTCGGCTCATCCGCCAGCAGGAGCCGCGGGCGGCCAGCCAACGCTCGCGCGATGGCTGCGCGCTGCTGCTGTCCACCAGACAGTGCTCGTGGAAAGTGATGCATCCGGGAGCCGAGGCCGACACGCTGCAGTACGCGGATGATTCTTTCAGCGCGCTCTTTCACACCGAGTCCGCGATACCTCAAGGGCACATCGACATTGTCGTAGAGTGTCAGATCAGGGATCAGATTAAAGCCCTGGAAGATGAAACCCACCTTTTCATTCCTGATCCGACTTCGATTGCCGTCACTGAGTCTGGACACATCCCGGCCATCGAGCGTGTACGTACCCGTCGTCACACCCTCCAAAAGACCAGCAATGTTGAGCAATGTGGACTTGCCAGAGCCCGAGGGACCGGTAACAGCGAGGAACTCCCCTTCGCCTACGTGAAGGTCAACCTCCCTCAAGGCATGCGTTCGCACATGTTCGACCTGAAAGACCTTGCTCAATCCCTGCATTCTCAACATCTTCCACCTCGCGCTTTAGGGAGACGCCTTTCAGGCGCCCTTAGATCAATTCAGAACGACCGGATCGCCTGAACAGGCGTGATCATCGATGCCTTCAGCGCCGGCGCAAGTACTGCGAACTGGCCGAGTATCCATAGCGCCGCGGCGCCAAGTGGCAAGTACATCGCGGGCAGCCGGGGCAATTCATAGAAGCGCATCAGCGCCAGATTCAGTCCGTAGGCAAGCACCAGGCCTGCGGCGACGCCGACGCTCACGATCATGAAATTTTCGATCTGGAAGTAGCGAAGCACGTCCCATCGTGTTGCTCCCAATGCGCGGCGGATCCCGATCTGCTTGCGGCGCTGCTCCACCCAGTAGCTCGCCAACCCGCCGATGCCGAGTGCAGTAGCACCGAGGAGCGCGGCGATGACGCCCGCCAGAAGTCCCATCATCACCGTTGCATCATGGAAGAACTCTGTACGGAGCTCAGTCAACGTTCGACTGGCGGATTGATCGAAGACCACATCAGGGGCGGCAGATGACACCACCCTTGCTACTTGGCCAAATACCCGCGGGAGATCGTCGGGCATTGCTCGAACGATGTAACGTCCTGCAAGGTATGGCCCAGGACTTGCTGGCACGAAGAGGGACCAATCATTTCCCAAGGCCTCGCCGCCGCCGGGTTGCGAGATGATGAGATGCTCGACGACGCCGATGACAGTGAATCGCGTATCCAACGCCCACAGGCTCCGCCCCACGGCGCTCTGGCCGGGCCAATAGCGCTCCGCCAATTGTTGGGTAATCAGCACGGGCGCATTCGAAGGGACGTACTGCGCAACAGGTGTGTACTCCGCCGGCTCTGGCATCCTGCCCGCGACAAGCCTCAAGCTCAACGCCTGGAGCGCAGCGGAGTCTCCCAGGTAGAAATCCAGCACGCCACCAGGTTGCTCCAGCGCCTCGTCGGTGCTCACGCCGGCCCGGATTCCCGGCTCTCCAAAAGGCACAGCGCTTATCACCCCCACCGACTCGACACCGGGAATCGCCCTGAGGGCACTCATCACACGGGCATTGATGTCATTGGCGTTGTCCGAGCTGAAACCAGAGAGTTGAACGACACCAAGCGCAGACTCCTGGATCCCGCTGTCCAGATTCAGTGCCCGACGCCTTTCCATAAACATGAAGATTGCATTGCAGAGCACTGCGCATGCCAGTGCAATCTCCGCTGCTATCAGAAACGTGGCCAATCGATGCTTTCGCAGGGCGGCGACGATGATTCCCACTTGCATGATGGACTCCGCTATAGCAGCTTCAATTGGGCCACTGGCTGGATCGAGCTGGCCCGGTAGGCCGGAAGGGCACCGGCCAGCAAACTGCTCACCAAAGACAGGACAAACGTAGCGATGAACATGGTGACGTCCAGGCGTATCAGGTCTGCGTATGCCACCGGCTGGATGCGAATCGCCCATAAGGCGAACAGAGTCAGAAGCAGGCCAGCGACCCCACCAATGATGCCAATGACCCCCGCCTCCACAAGGCACTGCGTAAACACCGCTGTCCTGCTCGCTCCCAACGCCCGCCGCAGTCCAATCTCCCCGCCATGCCTCATGAACTTGGCCAGCAACAGGCCCACGACATTCGCCAGGCAGATGATGAGAAAAGCGAATGACAGAACGGCCTGAACCTTCACATCACTGGGTACGACGCGATTGAAGTCCAGCCACTCCATCAGCGATGGCATACGAGTGTTCTGGTCATGCGCAATACGTCCCAGGCGCTTCTGCTCGCTGGCATAGTTGGCGAGATAGCGACGGTAATTTGCGACCTTCTCCCGACTGCCAAGCTCCACCCATACACCGACCGCCACGCACGGTGACCCCTGCAGGACGCCGGTGCGCTCTGGGGCGGCCCAGCACGTAAAGGGCTGGAAGTCCCCTTCGTTTATCTCAAGGCTCGCTGACATCGGGAGAAGGACATCATCGGCTGCGCCATAGAATCCCGAGGTCTTGCCACCAGAGAAGCGCCCGCCTCGGATTTTGTAAAACAGGGGCGCAGGGCGCCATGGCTTGAGTACGCCTATTACTTGCAGCTTCGCATCTTTGACACTGAGGGTCTGACCGACGCTGTCACGACCTCCGAACAGTTGCCGATTCAGGCGATCGGATATGACAACTACCCGGCTGCGCCGCCTATCGTCCTCCTGCGTCCACGCTCGCCCGTACTGAATCGGCACCTCGAACATCGGGAAAAAGTCCGCTGTGGTCGAGGTCGAAGACACCATCAATGGAACGGTACCGGCCAGATCTGATCGTACTTTCACCGGGCTCGACACGACCATCGTCTGCCTGTCGGCCTGGCTGGACGACCAAAGATCGTGGGCAGTCCGGTAATCCAGTACGTCATACGGCTCGCGTCCTCTGGAAGCAGGGTTCACATCGACCTGAGGGTAGAAGATGCGGGCACTCTTTCCCGGAAGTGGATCGCCCGACAGCAGGCGCATGACGGTCAGCGTAGCCATGCAGGCACCAATACCTACGGCGATCGCCAGAACCATCAATCCGGTGACGACCTTGCTTCTCGCTGCATTGTGCAGAGCGACCTTGACGTAGTAGAAAATCATCATGAAGCATTTCCGTGGTTCGCCACCAAGGTTCTCTGCCTTCCTGACGTCGCCCGCGGTTGGTCGGGGCTGAACACACTCGGTGAGGGCTGCTCCGGCGACCCAAGGTGGTGACATTCGTCGAAGAGGTCTCGGAACCGGCTGCCGCCATGCATGATCATCACTAGGGTTCCGCCTTCGGTCCATGCCATGATCTCTCGCATCGCGACGTCCTGAGCGCTGGTATCCAGGTTTGCAAGGGGCTCATCCAGCACATAAAGATCCGCCGCTTTGCTGAGCGCCATGGCCAATGCGAGCTTCTGCTGCTGCCCGGCTGACAGCTGGTCGGGATAGGCCGTTAGGATTTCCGGACAGTCCAGGCTAAAGGACTGGAGCAGGCGCTGCTCGACGTCAAGCTGTCCAACCCTCAGCGGTGGAAATGCAAGTGGCAGCGTAGCTGCACTGATCCGGGAAGGAAGCGAAACGCGCCCCTGCGTCGGGTACAGGCATCTTGCCAGAATGTTGGCAAACGTTGTCTTCCCGGATCCGTTGTCGCCCGTGATCAGAACGCGGCGCCCGGCCTTCCAGGCCACCGATACATCCCGCAGCACGTCGGCAGCGTTGTAGGAGAAGCCAACATCCATGGCGATCACGCCGTCGCAGACGTCGAAATCAGGCGTCTCGTGACCATGAAGAAATTGGGTGATCCGATGAACGGTTGCGCCATGGCTCTGGAGCTCGGCCCAGTGTTTGAAGATCGCGATCAATGTCGTCGCGGCCCGCCAGAATGAATTCATGAAGGCAATGAATGAGCCGAACGTCATCTTTCTCTGAAGGACGAACAATGCGCCAACAAAGATCGAGCAGACATCCGACAGCACCATGGTCAGGTCACTGGCACCCTGCAGGGTGCGGACGGCCTTGAATCGCTTGTAGCCGGTATCAAGCAACACACCCATACCGTTATCGAACTCCTTGACCGTCTTGTTCACAAGCCCAAAGCCGCAAACCATCTTGATGCTTCCAACGGCCTTGGTCAGCACACCGAGCACGTCGGCTTCATTTTCCCGCTCGGTCGATGTCAGGTGGCGGATTCTGTTGCCGACAGACAAGCTCACGACCGTCGCCACGGGAATGATGACCACCAGCACGGCAAATGCTTGCCAGGAGATGAGGATCAATGCGGAGACCAGGGCCAGCAACATGGAGATCTTCGTCGCAAGCACTCGCACCAACGCAAGCATCGGAACCAACCCATCCTTTACATCCGCTCGTATGCGCGATACGTAGTGCCCGACCCCATTGCGGAGGAAACGACGGTAGTTTTCGGTGTAGAACGCTCCAAGCAGATCCGCACTGATTCGCCTCACGATCCTGTTATCCAGGCGTTGCTGCCACAACGAGGTGGCGTAGGCGCCGGCATTCAGGGATATGCCAAGCACCAGATAGCCGAGCACCAAAATAATCACCCTTTCAACTTCGCCGCTGGACGACGCATGATCAAGAATTGCCTTGATCAGCAAGGGGTGAATCAGGCCTTCGGCAGCACCGATCAGCACACCTGCAGCAGTCACGCCGATGTATTCACGTCGATCGCCGCCCAACAGACAAGCGAAGTCTCTCACGCTAGTCTTGGCAGTGGAGGCAGCCTGCACTCCTTGTCCTCGGGCTGCGAATTTCATTGCGCTCTCCTCGCGATCACGCAGACGCTTGGACAGCGTGCGCACCAATGCGCTTCAGCAGTGGCCCGTCCATGACATCCAAGCAGAAGTCATCGCCATCGGGAGCACTGAGCCTCTGGATGGCGCGTATGACCCCGGCCATTCCAGTTGCATAATCACACGATATGCGGAAGAGGTTCTCTCCAGGCACCGCCGCCATGTCGTCGTCTCCGAAAACATAGAGATCGGTAAGGCCTTGGTAGGCACGCTGGGCCATTTCCAGATATTTGGGATTGCCGGAGTACACGTGGGCATCAACCAGCGTGTCGATGAGGCCAGCCAAGCCATACATGAGGCCTGCGAAGCCGGCGTACTTTCTGTGCAGATCTAGTACGAGCTGATCCACCGTCTCCCAAAGTCCGTACCGGATGGCCACCTTGACGATGCCGGCGGTGCCTTGCTCAATGTAATGCTCATAAGTCGTGATCCCTGCTGGAGCAGCGGCAAATGTCGTCACCCCTGCCTCCAGCTCATGGCCATGAGCGAGGTCGTAGCACAGGGCAGCCTTGCCCAGAGTTCGCCAGCGCTGGTCCCCGGCGGCCTGTGACAGCCGAAGGAAGAAAAGAGCGATACCGGATTGTCCGTAGCCAAAGCCGATTCGGACGACTCCATCGTCTTCCCAATACAGCCCGTCGTTGCTCCGAAGCGCGGAGGACTCGAGCTGTGCCGCGAGCTCCAGGGCCAGGTCAAGATAGCGATGGTGACCAGATACCACGTATGCGGCCAAATCGGCCAAACCCAGGCCTGCCATCCCGTAGTACAGGGAAGGATGTGTGATTTTCTGCGCACTCCTGTTGGCTTTGTCCACAAAGCTGAGGCCAATGGCGGCCTCTCCCATTGCCAGGTGCGCCCAACCGATCCCCGCGAGGCCGGTAAGGAATCCCGGTGCCGCATTCTGGCTGTTCAGGCTCGAGACCTCGGCGAGATGCCGATCCCATGCCGCTTGGGGCACCTCCACTCCAGCACGGATGAGCGCGTAGATCACCCCTGATGACCCAAAACCAAGGCTGCTGCCGTTGGTCGCCAGCGCGAATGGATCGCACGGGAAGAGCGTGTGATTCGGGTCGAGGCGATAATTGACCTGGATGAAGGCGGCCAGCCTCTTCAGCACGCTGTCAGCGGGAAGGCGTCTACCAGCTCTGGAGGCATAGGGCTGGCGAATGCTCACCGGCTGCAGCAGCCGTTCCTCCGCCTCTTTCAGGCTGACCTTGCCTCGTGCGAGGTCACGGATGACCCCCCTGACGGGCGTGTCCTCCCAGCCGATATCCCACACAATCTCAGGCAGCACTGTATCGAATAGATCATCTCTGATGTAGGCCATGGCGACGATCGGGAACATGGCGTACATCATGATCGCAGCCACGGCATAGTTGTCATCTTCGTAGCTGCTGATCCTTGCCCGGCTCTTAAGCTTGCTCCGGAAGCCAGGTGTGTGGATGTCCTCGGACTCTCCGAGCTCGGGTCGAAACGCGGCCTCAAGATCGATCAGGCGGACTGCCAGACTGTCCTTGGCAACAAGGATATTGGGAGGAGACAAGTCACCGATCACCATGCCTGCCCCATGAGCTAGATCAACTGCACGCACGAGGTTGACGAAGATGTCCCTGTACATCGCGTAGAACGCATCACTATCCGCCAGCGTCGGGCGTACTTTCATCAGTGGAGAGAACTGCAGCATGACCTGACGCGTGTCATGGGCATCGACGTACTCTTCGACCATGTAGAGGTTTTCCCAGTCCCAGAACGTATCGAGGACCGCTGGCGCGATACCCAAGGAACTCAGGATGCTCAGGTTCTCCATCTCGCGCTTGAGACGGGTAGTCGCGTCCCCGCCGTTCTCGTAAAGCTCGACATGAGGACGCGCCTCCTTGATGACCACCTGTCGGCCGGTAACGCGCTCGATCGACAGATAGACACCTCCCGTGTTGGAGAAGCCCAGCGCGCTTTCGACGAGATATCGTCCCCCATTGAGGGATCGGTCGTCAGTTTCATCCTCATCACTCGGGAACGGATCCTGAGCCCACGGCGGACTTTCGAAGTATGGGTTCCGGCGGTCAGGCATGTGCTCTCCCGATGGCCCCACTAGCATCGGTATCCGCTTACCCATGATGTCCAGGTGGCTCACCTGGATGATGCCGCCATAGCGGTAGTACAGGCAGCGGCTGTCCTTGTAGCGTCTGTCGGACAGAATGTAGGAGCCGGTCCGGGCGCCAAGCGCCTGGTAAAGCGCCTCGATCACCTGGATGAATTCGCCCTCCGTGTGCGGATAGACGGTGATGAACTTTCCGGACCCTCCCCGGGGCCATCGCTTGGATGTCATCATCCTCATCGTCCGGCAATCGTTCGCGAACTTGAACTGGACATCCTGCTCCAGCAACAGCGCCGCAGCGTCAGCCAGCATGGCGCGGCAATTGTCCTCGATCGCCGACAGGTGAATCTTCCACCCTTGGATGGGAAGAGGGCGCACCTGAGCATCGCCACCAGGCGTCACGTGCGACCAAACATTCTTCCGGCGAATTTCCCAACCACGCCCATGCGCTGCCAGTAGTGGTCGCACGATTGCGGCGAGTTCATCGCCCGGCGTGTAATGGTCGTAATCCGGCTCATAGAAGCGATCATCGCTATTGATGAAGGTGATCTTGTCTACGTGCCGAAGCTCCCGCAGTGTCAGATTTTCAGATGCCATGGCGCGCGCTCCTTGAATGGGCTCGGCGCTTGACCCGTGTCTTGAGCCAAGCGGTGTCCAACACTGTTGCGGGAAGGACATCGGGCAGCGGTCCCCTCTCCGGCTGGATACGCCGGCTAGCGATCCTGAGACGCACGTCGCAGGTAGGACGCCGGGGTGAGAGCTCCTCCTCTCACCTTGCCCACCGTCAGGCAGGATCTCCAGCTTGGACGCCGATCACTGAAGATCTGAATCGTGGGTGCGTTCCACACCCACGATTATTCACATCAGTCACAGGCGGTGGTTAACGATCCACGCTCCCGGCGCCGCAGCAGGTGTGCGTCGAGCTACCCGAGCTGTTTCCCATCGTGCCGGTATTGGTGTCCAGAGCTAGGCGCTGCAGATTGAGTACGCGATTCATGAGATACCTCCTTGTTATGAAACGAAGAATCCGATCTGACTTGATTGTCTATCGAATCAGTCGGTGACACTGCGCACTGGCATTTCAGTTGCGCAGATAGATGGGCATTACGAAACAGCAACAATCGTAATGGACCGTGTAGCGCCGCGGACTGCGGATTGCGGTTGATTCTCCTGCCGATAAACGTCCGCGAAGGGGCGAAGGCGTTGACGAATATTCAACGCCTTTCGTAGCCAGGCGAGTAGCCGGTCTTCTCCGCGTAATGAAGTAGGAAATGCCCTTGTAACGGCGTCCATGTGATCAGATCAACGCATAGCGCGCGCCTCGGTTATCCAGCAGAATGTCGACGTAACTACGCGAGGCCTCCCGCACCATGCGCATCCATCAGATCGATCTCCCTGTGTCCGATGTCGCCGCCACCGTGGCGTACTTCCGCGATGAACTTCAGCTGCCGGTCGAGGGCTCGGCCGTGCGCATCGGCTGGAGCACCCTGCAGCTGCAACCCGCAGGATCGAACCCGGTCGGCGGTGTGCATCTGGCGTTCAACGTGCCCGCCAATCGCTTCGAGGCGGCCACCGACTGGCTCAAAGCACGCGTCACCCTGCAGCGTGATCTGAAAGGCCATGACCACTTCACCTTCGATGGCCGCTGGGATTCCGAATCGATCTATTTCACCGGGCCGGACGGCCTGATCCTGGAATTGATCGCGCGGCGACGCTTGCCTGCGGGCGAGTGCCAGGGCGGGTTCCACGGTAGCGAGATGACCTGCATCAGCGAGGTCGGCCTGCCCGCTGAACACGTCGGTGAAGTGCAGGCAAACGCACAGAACGCCTTCGGGCTGGCGCCGCTGTCACAGCCCACGCCGCACTTCGCACCACTCGGCGATGACGAAGGTCTGTTGATCGTGGTCGATGCCACCCGCCGCTGGTTCCCCGAGCAGAAGGTGCTGCCGAATGCGCGCGGCATCCGCGTGGTGCTGCATGACGTGGTGCCGGGTGCGGTGGTCGAAGACGCAGCACTGGGCTGGCACCTGCGCTCGGCCTGAGCAGGCCCGGACGAACGAAGCCCCGCCGGAGCGGGGCTTCAGTTCGCACAACAGCCGGCTGGGCTCACTCTTCCTCGTCCTGCTGGCCGCCCTGCTGCTGGTTCTGGTTGCGCTGCTGCTGTTCCTGCTGCTGTTGCTGCTGCTGGCCGCGACCACTCTCCTGCTGCTCACCGCGCTGATTCGGGTTCTGCTGGTTCTGCTGAGCCATTTCGATTCTCCGGTTGCCGCGAACGGAATGTCGCGGTCCTTGCCATCCTCTGCAGCGCGAGGTTAACGACGTGTGGGGGTTTGTATACGAATTCGTCAACGTCTCCACGCCAGCCTTTTCAGCGAGTGCAGACCCCATGTCGCAGTAGGCGTTGACCCGCATATGAACGGTTCGAATTCCCTTATTCCGCTTCCCACAGAATGCCTCGTCGTGCGACTGAACAGGGCATCGCTGAGCCAGCGTCTGCAGATGACGCGCAGATGACGATCACGGCATCACCGGCGGCACGTAGGTCAGCGTCATGCCGAGCAGCCACAGCAGGCCGAGCACCAGCGGGATGTGCACCAGCAGCTGGATGAAGGTGAAGCCGACGATGTCGCGCGCCTTCAGGCCGAGCACGCCCAGCAATGGCAGCATCCAGAACGGGTTGATCAGGTTCGGCAACGCCTCGGCCGCGTTGTAGACCTGTACTGCCCACCCCAGATGGGCCTTCAGTTCGTTGGCCGCCTGCATGACGTACGGCGCTTCGATGATCCACTTGCCGCCGCCGGAGGGCACGAAGAAGCCGAGCACGGCCGAGTACACGCCCATCACCAGCGCGAAGGTGTCGGTGGTGGCGATATGCACGAACAACGTGGAGAGACGATGGGCGAGCGTCTCATCGCCACTGCCGGTGGCGTGGGTGAGAATCATCGCGATGCCGCCGTAGAGCGGGAACTGGATCAGCACGCCGGTGGTGCTCGGTACGGCCTTGGCCACCGCGTTGAGGAAGCTGCGCGGGCGCCAGTGCAGCAGCAGGCCAAGCGAGATGAACAGGAAGTTGTAGGTGTTGAGGTTGGCGATGGCGGTCACCACCGGCTTGCTGGCGAACTCGCCGAACAGCCAGCCGAACGCGAGCAGCGACAGGAGTACGGTCAGCAGCGGGCTGTACTCCAGCCACTCGCCGGGGCGGGTACGCGGCTGCAGCGGCTCGGCCTCGGCGCGGGCGGCGCCTTCGAAGTCCTTGGCCGTGCGCGCGGTGGCCGCACCGGGGGCGGTCAGCCAGGCGATCAGCAGCGAGACCAGAATCAGCGCGGCGGTCAGCGCGATCGACTGCCACAGGAAGATGGTTTCGGTGAAGGGCAGCACGCCGGTGATCTCGACCAGGCCGGGCGGCATGCTGGCCGGGTTGGCCTGCAGCTGGGCGGCCGAGGAGCTCAGGCCCATCGCCCAGACCGCGCCAAGGCCGAGATACGCCGAGGCACCGGCGGCGCGGTAGTCCATGTGGAGTGCTTCGCGGCGGGCCAGCGCGCGGACCAGCAAGCCGCCGAACACCAGCGAAAAGCCCCAGCTGAGCAGCGAGGCGAGCATGCTGATCAGACCGACGTAGACCACCGCGCCACGGCCGGTCTTGGGGACGCGGGCCAGCAGATCGATGAAACGCGCGACGATCGGCGCGGTGGCGACGGCGTAGCCGCCGATGACCACGAAGGCCATCTGCATGGTGAAGGGGATCAGGCTCCAGAAGCCCTCGCCGAATGCCGTGGCGGTGGCCTGCGGGGTGGCGCCGAAGCCCATCGCGGCGGCCGCGACGATGACCACGCCGAGCACCGCGAACACGTACGCATCAGGGAACCACTTTTCCGCCCAGGCGGCCGAGCGCAGTGCCGCGCGCGCCATCCAGCCGTCCTGCACCACCGTCGACGTGTTCATTGCCCCTACCCTCCCCGACCATTCGATGGGAGGGATTCTGGGCGCTGGCCACGGCGCTGTCAGTCGCCTAATGGTCGTAGTGCGCGTTACCGGTAGCACCCGACCGTTGGTCGGATCGCCCCTCAGCGCAGTGCCAGCGACACCGCGATGCCAGCGAACAGCGCCGCCCCGACCCAGTTGTTGTGCAGGAAGGCCTTGAAGCACGGGTCACGCTCGCGCTTGCGGGCGATCCAGAACTCGTAGGCGATCAGCCCGGCGGCCACCCCAACGCCCAGGCCATAATAGAACCCCAGCCCGGCGCGCAGGCCGACCAGCGCCATCGTGCCCAGGAACAGCGCATAGAGGATGCCCTGGATGACCAGGTCCAGATCGCCGAACAGGATCGCGGTGGAATGCGACCCCATTTTCAGGTCGTCATCGCGGTCGACCATGGCGTACCAGGTGTCATACGCGGTGGACCACAGGATGTTGGCGCCGTACAGCAGCCAGCCGATCACCGGCACCTCGCCCTGCACCGCGGCGAAGGCCATCGGGATGCCCCAGCCGAAGGCCATGCCCAGGTAAACCTGCGGCAGGTGGGTGTAGCGCTTCAGGTAGGGGTAGCTGGCGGCCAGGAACACGCCGATGAAGCTCATGCCGATGGTGAGCCAGTTCAGGGTCAACACCAGCGCGAAGGCGACGATCATCAGCCCGGCGAACAGGGCCAGCGCCTCGCGGCCGGAGACGGCGCCGCTGGCCAGCGGGCGGTCCTTGGTGCGCTTGACGTGCGGGTCCAGCCAGCGGTCGGCGTAATCGTTGATCACGCAGCCGGCCGAGCGGGTCAGCCAGACGCCGGCGGTGAACACGAACAGCGTCCACAGCGGCGGCAGCCCGCCGGAGGCCAGCCACAGCGCCCACCAGGTGGGCCAGAGCAGCAGCAGGGTGCCGATCGGACGGTCGGCGCGCATCAACTTCCAGTAGTGCCGCCAGCGCGACGGGGGCGCCGCCTCGGGCGCTTCAAAACGTTCGTAAGCCATCGGTAAAGGATACCGCCTGGGCTGGCCGGGCGCGCCGTCGCCCGGTGCATCGATGCAGGGGGCAGACCTGCGCGGCGTTTACGGATAGAATGCTCCTCCCGCGCCGCTTCGGCGGTCCGTGGCCCCATCAGGCGGCCCCGCGGGATGCAGGATACAACGCGCTCGTAGCTCAGCCGGATAGAGTAGTGGCTTCCGAAGCCATTGGTCGGGGGTTCGAATCCCTCCGGGCGCACCATCTGAACGTCCAACAGCGTCCTATGAAGGCCCAATCTTCCTTTGAGATCAAGGATGTGGGCCTTTTTATGTCTATTTCCGTCCCCGAGGAAATGCGGGGGGCGACCCGCGCGCGTTCGTACGCCAGCTGGCCGCGGTGTGGAAATCTCCGCCCATCGCCACACGATGCAACGTACTGGCCTGCATCATTCAAGAGCGCATTGACGGCCGCGCCCGCAATGTGGCCGTGCCGAGCTCGCAGGCAGCAGCTACGTTCTGTCCAACGGCGAGAGCTACGGTAGCAGTGAGTAACTGCTGGCGGTCTGCAGCACCACTACGCCGCCGTGGGCTCGCTGTCACACTGGCAACGCGAGGTGGCCAGCCGATGCCGGGGGCAACTCTCGGCTGGTGCTGACCATGGCCGCGATGTTCGCCGGGCCTCTGCTGCGCTTCACCGGCGCAACTGGCGGGGGGGCTGCCATATCGTGGTTGGCAGCAGCAGTGCCAAACCTACGGCGCTGCGCGTTGCCGCAAGCTTCGTTGGCCCGCCCGAGTACGCACGCGTGTGGCGCAGCGCGGCCAATGAATGGGCTGGAGGGCGTGGAGGTGCTGCACAACGAGGCCACGCTGATTCCGGTTGGCTAAAGCCCGGAAATGATGGCCGCCTCTCCCAGGTTGTGCGGATACCTGGACTCGTTACTGTCAGCCTCTTCGTCTTCGATGCGGACAGGATCAACAATAGTCCAACCTGATTGCTCTTGGTCCGACCAAAGCAACACATATCGGCGCTTGCTCTGCCCTTAAAGAAGCAGATCGCGTAGCTCGGAACGACGCATCTTACCGATCGATACTTTGGAACGAACTTTTACTCTGTTCACTCGAATCCATCGGGCGAGGAAAAGTCCAACGGTCACTGAGATGCAAAGCCAGCAGGCGAGGATAGAAAACAGCACACATAGAAGATCTTTCACTGGCTCGACCGTGATGTGGGTGTAGCTATGAGTTAAGCGCTGGCGAATATGCGGCCGGAAGCCGTAAGGCAGTTACCAGTTGAACGCCACACCCAGCGCCGCAGGCCAGCTTGATCGCTCCTTTTTCATCGCCCGTAGCTTGGCACTCCTATCCATGGAATCCGTTCAACGTGGTTCAACTCCGGTCGCGGGGGTAACTCGCAGAAAGGCCCGTTGCGGACCCGGCGCAGCGCGTCGACCGCTACAAAGCGGCGGGGATGGGGCCGCTGCCTGCTGGGAGGCAGGCAGCGGCGAGGCGGCGGCAAGTCGGGGGAGGCACTTTGCAGTTCTTGCCACCATGCTGGGATCCACAGCACACGGGGAGTGCGACGCTGCGAAGCCAGCAGAGACAGGCTACGGAGTGAGCTTTGGCAACAAAATCAGACGATTCTTAAATGCGGGCGCCGCCCTATTGACTCGCTCAGCCGAACAGATCCGATGCCAGGCAGTACACCATCAGTTCCTGGTCGGTACGGGTGCCCAGCTTGCGCATCGCGCTGACCTTCTGCGTACTGACGGTCTTACTGCTGCGGTTGAGGGCGCGCGCGATGTCGCCCACACTCCGGCCACTGGCGAACAGGCGGATCACTTCGAACTCGCGTGGCGACAGCGCGGCCGCCGAGGCGGCCTCACCGGCCTCGGGAACGGCCTCCTCGCGCGGTAGTTCGGGCGAGCGGTATATGCGATGGGCAAGCAGACTGGTCAAGGCGGTGTTGAGCTCTTTCAGATCGCCGCTCTTGCGCACCACGCCGTTTGCGCCGGCGCGATACATCTCCGCAACGAGCGATGGGCTGGCGACCATCGTGAGCACCAGAACCTGAGTGCCGGGAAAATTCCGCGTCAAGTAGGAAATCAGCTTGATGCCGTCGCCCAGGCGGTCGTCACCGGGCATGCTGTAATCGGTGATGACAATGTCAGGCGTATGGTGCTGAACCAGATCGACGAGCCCGGCCGGGTCCTGAGCCTGGCCGACGACCTCGAAACGCGGGTCGCGGTCGATCACTTCGCCGATCCCGGCCAGCACGATGGGGTGGTCATCGGCAATGACGATCTTGCTCTTCATGGCACTGTCTCCAGCCGGGTTGGGGCGTTCAAGATGGATCAGACGCGGCGGTGGATGCGGACTGCAGCTGGTCCAACGCGCGATCCAACCGGGCCAGGAAGGCATCCGTCGCGGGGGCGCACTCCTGCGCACTGGCACCGGCGTCGATTTTATCCTCTATCAGCTGTCCCTCGTCGACCAGGCCCTGGCCGGATACCATCACCAGCGCGCCACGCAGCCGATGCAGCATCTGTTTGAGCCGTTGCGCCTCGCCGGCATCCAAGGCCAGACGCAGGTCAGCCATATCACTGCGCATCGTGGCCAGGAAGAACGGCTGCATGGCCGGTGACACTGCCAGAATGTCGGGGTCGGGCTCGCCGCCTCCGGTCACGGGCAACAGGCGTTGGTACAGATCGTCCAAGCGGATCGGCTTGACCAGACAATCGTCCATGCCTGCCCGCCGGCAGCGCTCTCGTTCAGCAGGATCGGCGTTGGCGGTGGCGCCGAAGATCGGCACCGTCACCCCTTGGGCGCGCAGTCGTTGGGTGAGCGCATAGCCGTCCAGATGCGGCATGTTCAGGTCGGTCACAACTGCATCGAAGCTGCGCTGGGCCCAGTATCCCAAGGCTTCTTCCCCATCACCGGCCACCACGGCATGACAGCCCATCTGCTCCAGCTGCTCGCGCAGGATCATCTGGTTGATTGGATTGTCTTCGGCCACCAGGATGGTGAGACCCAGCGGCCGCAAGCCCGGGGCGGCCGGTTCGGCTGACCGTTGCAATTCATGTCCGGACGCCAACAGCAGACCATCCACCATGGCATCCATGCGATGCATGGACACCTGCCAGGTGTCGTCCACTCGCTGCGGGTGGTCGCCCCCGCCGCTCCGCGCGACCACGTGCGGTCCGTCCCATGCCCCGACCGCGGCATCCAGAGGCACCTCCAACAGCGGCGTGCCGGGGGTGATGTCCAGCTCGGGGGCGCGGTGCAGTACCTGCGCCAGGAATCCGCGCTGGCGCAGGCGCGCGCACAGGCTTTCCGCCAGTTCTCGCGCCGGCGAACGCACGAAGACCGGCTGCTGCGTACCGTCCATCCGTGGTGGCACAGCAGGTCCGTCGGGCGTGTCCAGCATCAGCTCGAAGCTGAAACTGCTGCCCAGGCCGGTGTCACTGACCACCCGCAGCTCGCCGCCCATCAGCGCGACCAGTTGCGCGCTGATCGCCAGCCCCAGTCCGGTGCCCCGCTGCGCATCGGCGCCCGGATTGGCCTGGTAGAAGGCCTCGAACAAATGGGCTTGATGATGCTCCTGGATGCCGATGCCGGTGTCGGCGACCTGCCAACCCACCTGCACCGTGTTGCCCGGCACTGGTGTTGACTGCAGGTGCAACCTCACCACCACACGGCCCGCTTCGGTAAATTTGATCGCGTTGCTGATCAGGTTGCTGAGAACCTGGCGAATGCGTGCCGCGTCGCCATTGACCTGCTCCGGCACGTCCCCATCGATGCATGCGTACAGCTGCAGATGTTTGCGAGCAGCCGAAGCGGCGTAGGAGCGCAGCACGTCTTCGGTGAGTTCGGTCGCTGAAAACTGTACCGGCTCCAGCAGCAGCTGCCCGGCTTCCGCCTTTGACACATCCAGAATGTCGTTGATCAATTGCATGAGCGTGGATGAAGAGCGCTGGATCGTACCGAGGTAGTCCTTCTGCTGAGCGCTTAATCCGGTCAGCCCCAGCAGTTCCAGCGTGCCCAGCACGCCATACAGCGGCGTGCGGATTTCGTGGCTCATCGTGGCAAGGAACAGGCTCTTGGCCTGGTTGGCCTGTTCAGCGTCCTGACGCGCCCGCTGCAGGATCTGCTCAGCCTCGTGCTGGGCAGTGAGGTCGATGAAAAGGCACAAGGTGACCGGCTCACCGCGATAGCGCGCCTGGGTAGCACTGACCAGCAGGTGGCGGCCTTCGGGCGTCTTGTAGGGAAGGGTGCGACCATGCTGCGCCTGCCCCAGAATTTCACCACGCCACGCGCCCTCCCAGCCGGGGGCATCGTGCTGGTCACCAAGCCAAGCCCGGGCGAGCGCGTTTTCCAGCACCACGGTGCCATCGCTGCTGCGAAGGAGGCACAATCCGATGGGTGCAGCTTCCAGCACTGTCCGGCTGAATGCCTCGCTTTCCAGCAGACGCTCCTGGTTGCTGCGCAGCGGCACAAGCACCGAGCGGCGGTAGCTGCGCAGGGCAAGCACGCCACCAAGAGCCAGCAGGAGTGCGGCGATCACACTGGCTATCAACGGGCCGCGCTGGTGATCAAGCAGCCGCGTCCAATCGATCTGGTAGACCGCCTGCCAGCCATCGGCATTGCGCATTCGATAGATTGCGCCTCTGCGGGTGTAGTCCCTGTTCTGCACACCCTGGCGGGGCACCTCCGGGCCGTATAGAAGCTGCCCGTCGGGGGCGATGATCGAGAGGCGATCAAAGATCGGCTCGCCCAGCACCTGCTGATGATCATCGATCCGGGCAACATCGAGCATGCACGAGATGGCAGGTGCGCCACTACTGGCCCAGTCCGATGTGTCCTGGGGCGTGCGCATGACCGCCAGCAGCCAACGGCTGCCATCGGCGAGGTCGCGCCGATACCAGCCCAGACCGCGGGTCTGCGTGCTTGCGGCGGTACTTTGCGCGTGAATGATGCCCATCATTCGATGAAGGGCGGGGTCCAGATCCTGACCCGCTCGGCCTGGGGAGAGCGCATGCGGTACCAGCACGGCCACCTTTCCGCTTCCATCGAGCAGCAGACAACGCGGTGAGGGGTAGCGGGATCCGGACCAGAACGCGCCATAGGCATGCGAAAAGGCCGTACCCAGCGCGAGCGTGGCCGCGTCCGCCGGGGCGTCGCCGCCGGCCACCGAAAAAGGGGAGAGCGCAGCAGGGTTGGGCCTTGGGTCGAGGAAGCCTCCACCGTAGCCTGCAGGATCGACCGCGCTGGCCTGGCGGCTTTGCCAGCTCGCCATGAAGCGCTCCTGCTCGTCCAGTGCTCCGGTCAGCCGACGGAAGTGGAAATCGATTTTCTGCTGCTCTTCACGCAACAGTTGAAGCGAGCTCGACAGCACCAGCCCCGCTTGCACCGTAGCCAGGACGATCGTTCCAATCAAAAGACAGTGGAGCCATAGCGAGCGGCGAGCGAGCAGTCGGACAGGGGATGCCTCGTTGGGCATGCAGCTCTCTTCGGGCCAGACGTAGGCGTCTAGCATAAGAATAATCCATCGCAACACAAAGGAAAAAGCCCGCGGTCTCTCGACCGCGGGCTTGTCATACCACTAGACGTTTACGGCGTACGCCTTACCAGCTGATGCCAGCACCCGCCGACACGCTCTGGTCGCTGCCGCTGAACGCACCACCGAGCGAGACCGACACGTTCTTCTTCTCGCCCAGGATGCGCTGGTAACCCACGGCCAAGGCAGTCCGACCGTTCTGCGAGCCCACACCGGCGCCCAGGCGGTTATCACCGTTCAGACCGGCGGTGTTGATCGCCATACCGGCGTAAGCCGCACTGATGGCACCCATCCGGTCGATACGCTTGTCCACCGCCTGGAAGCGGCTGTTGGACCAGTCATGTTCGGCCTTGAAGCGGTCATCCATCTGCTGCAGGTTGACTGCATCGGTACCGTGAGTGCCAGCAGCGACGTTGCTGATGACACGCTCCGCACCGGCCGTACCAACAGAGACTTCGTTGTCCCGTTCAGTGGTGGAGCCACTGCCGATGGCGACAGAACCTTCGTGGGTCGCCTTGGCGCCTTCGCCGATGGCAACCGAACCGGTGCCGCTGGCCGAGCTGCCTTCGCCAACGCTGATCGAGCCGGTACCGCCCGCGGAGCTGCCTTCCCCAACGCTGACCGAGTTGTTGCCACCGGCCGAGCTGCCACCCCCGACACTGATCGAGCCGGTACCGCCGGCCGAACCACCGCCGATGGCAACTGCACCCTCACCAGCACCCGGAGCGACCAGGCCGCCCTCAGCACCGCTGGCGCCTTCGCCAGAGCCGGTACCGTTGCCGCCACTGCCCGTTGCCAGCGAGCCGTCCGCGATGCCCTTCTCGATGGTGCCCACACGCCCATCCAGGCCATCGATCTTGCCCTGCAGCGCATTCTTCATGTCGAACAGCTGGCCACCGTTGATGGCTTCCATGCTGCCGGCGCCGATGATGCCGTTGGCCACGTTGGCAAGCACGGTGCCGTGGGTGCCCCCCAGCGTGGCACGGGACAGGTCGGCCCCGTCATAGGTCAGCACGCTGAGGGTCTGACCACTGACCGGATCGATGGCACCCGCTGCACGCAGCTGGGCGATGGTCACCACGTCGTCCTCCTCCGTGCCGTTGGCCACGCCGCTGACGCGACGCTTGCCGTCGGTGCCTTCCATGTCCACCACAGTGCCGCCCTGCGCCTTTGCGACCTGGACATTGCCGGTGGTCTTGTCGAGGGTGACCAGACCCGCCGTGCCGTTGGAGAGGTCGCTGACAGTGGTACCCAGGCTGCTGAGTTCAGCCTCGTTGGTGGTGGTGCGGTTGTCGATGTTGGTGGTGCGCTCGTCGATGTTGGTGATGGCGTCGCCGAAGGTGTTCACCGTCTTGCCGCCTACGGTGTAGCTCGGCTGCGACACGGTACCGTCCTCATTGACGACCGCACCGCCGCCCAGGGCATTGGCAACGCTCTCGGCGGTGCCCTTCAGCTGCGACACATTCACTGCGTCGCCATCGGCCGTACCCGCTGCCACGTTGGCCAGCGTACGCGCTTGGCCGTCGCGATTGGCGAAGTCAACCTTGCTACCTGCCTGAGCCGACGCCACCTTGACCGTGCTGGACGATGCATCGAAGGTCACCAGACCACTGGTACCCGCCGAGAGTGCTTCGTACTGCTTCGTCAGATTGGTCACGCTGGTGCTGTTGCCCGTGACACGACCATCCAGGTCCGTCAACGAGGTGTCCACCGCTCCGAACGTATCACCGACAGTGCTGTAACTCTTGCCACCGATGTTGAAGCTCGGCGCGGTGATGGTGCCGTCCGCTGCCACTGCCGCGCCACCGCCGATCGCATTGGCCACGCCCTTGACCTGGGCTACGTTGGCCGCATCGGTGTCGGCGGTGCCGGCCTTGACGTTGGCCAACGTGGTGCCACCGGCTCCGCCCAGGCTGACCGTGCCCTTGTCAGCATCGGTATACGCAACAGCCAAGGGATTGGCTTCGCCACCACTGCCACCGTTCTCCCCCACGTACTTCTTCAGCTGGCTGAAGTTGACCGCATCGGTTTCGTCGGTGCCCGCTGCCACGTTGGACAGTTTGCGCGCTTCGTTCTTGCTGTTGGCAAAGTCGACCTTGGTGCCGGCCTGAGCCGATGCAACCTTCACCGTGGCCGACGTCGCATCGAAAGTGACGATGCCACTGGTACCGGCCGAAAGCGCTTCGTACTTCGTGGTGAGGCTGGTCACACTGTTGCTGTTGCCCGTAACACGGCCGTCCAGCGCCGACAGCGAGGTATCCACGGCACCGAACGTTTCGCCCACGTTGCTGTAGCTCTTGCCCCCCACGCTGAAGGTGGGCGCCGTGATGGTGCCGTCCGCCGCCACCTCGGCGCCACCGCCGATCGCACCGACTACACCCTTCACTTGAGCGACATTGGCCGCATCGGTGTCGGCCGTGCCCGCCTTGACGTTGGCCAGCGTGGTGCCATCGCTTCCGCCCAGGCTGACAGTGCCCTTGTCCGAGTCGGTGTAGGCCACTGCCAGGGGGTTCGCTGCGCCACCGCTACCGGCATTGTCACCGACGTACTTCTTCAGCTGTCCAAAATTGACGGCGTCGGTTTCGGCGGTACCTGCCGCCACATTGACGATCTGACGCTCGCCCTTGACGCTGCCAACCGAGATGGTATTGGCACGGTTGTTTGTGGAAGCACTGCCCAGCGACATGGCATTGGTCGCACTCGCTGCGACGCTGGCGTTGCGGCCGATCGCCACCGAGTTGGTCGCAGACACATCCACCCGGGCGAGCGTGCCGATGGCCACCGCATTATCGGCGGTACCGCGCGTGCTGTTACCCAGCGCCACCGCATTGGTGCCTTCGGCGCGCGCATTGGAGCCTGCGCCAAGGGCGTTGCTCGCCGTGGCCAGTGCGCCATTGCCCAATGCCAGGGCGTCGATCGCGGTTGCCTTGGCTTGACCCATGGCCAGAGCGCCAGACCCCTCAGCGATTGAGCCGCCACCAATAGCGGCCGCCATCGAGCCCTTCGCGCTGGACGCTGCACCCAGCGCCACCGCGGCACTGCCGATCGATTTGCTGGAGGCGCCCACGGCGACCGCAGAGTTGTTCTCATCCACGATTGCGGCTTCAGATCCCTCCGGAGCATCGACCTTGAGGAACGCATCATTTACGGCGCCACGCGGACGCAGATCACCGAGCGCGGACACACGGCTCTTAACCTCGTTCAATGCCAGCTTCGTGGTTTCACTCTCGCCGGAGACCATCGAAACGAGCTGGCCGTAGGTGGCCACGTCGGTGTCATTCTGCCCGGCTGCAACATGCGTGATCCGACGCTGCAGCTCGCTGCTGCCAACCGAGACAGTGTTGCTCTCCGACGCGACCGAATTAATGCCAATGGCGACCGAGCCGAAGCCAGCTGCCTTGGCAGCAGTGCCACCACCCTTGCCACTGAACCACGGGTTGGTCGTCGCGGCCGTCAACTGGCTCATATTCACCGCATCATTGGCATCCACGCCTGCAGCCAGGTTCTTCAGACGGACGGCATCGCTGCCACCGGCCTTGCCCAGCGTCACCGATCCGTAGTTGGTCGTGCCATCGGTGTTCTGCCCATACACAACAGCGGCAAGCGCATTGCCCTTGCCATCCACCAGGCCGGTGTCGGCCAGCTTGCCATCAAGCGCGCTGGTACGTCCCTCAAGATCGGTCAGCGAGGTATTCACGGCGCCAATGGCGTTACCGACGCTGTCGTGCTTCTTGTCGCCGACGGTGTAGGTCGGTGCGGAGAGCGTCCCATCTGCCTTGACCGTGGAACCCCCGCCCAGTGCGGTGGCCACCGAAGAGACCGCACCCTGCAGCTGCGCGCCGTTGATCGCATCGGTGCTGGTGCTGGTTACCTTGCCGGCCGCGACATTGGACAACGTAACGGCCGTACCAGCCTCGCCAAGCGTAACGGCGGCATAGTTGGCGGTGCCGTCTTTCTTCTGGTCGTAGGTCACTGCCGCCAGGCCATTGCCCTCGTCGTCCACCATGCCCATGCCAGCCAGCTGTTCGGCCATGGTCTTGGCGCGGCCGTCCAGGTCAGACAGCGACGTGTTGACCGCCCCGATGGCACCGCCAACGTTCCCGTACTTCGCCTCACCCACGGTATAGCTCGGCGCGGCCAGGGTGCCGTCCGCTTTTACCGTGGAACCACCGCCGAGCGCCGCAGCCACCGAAGCTGCATTGGCCTGCAGCTGTGCGCCGTTGATGGCGTCCGTGCTGGTGCTGGTCACCTTGCCCGCAGCGACATTGGACAACGTAACGGCCGTGCCAGCCTCGCCAAGCGTAACGGCGGCATAGTTGGCGGTGCCGTCTTTCTTCTGGTCGTAGGTCACTGCCGCAATGGCGTTGCCTTTGTCGTCCACCAGACCGCTGTTGGCGATCTGCCCTGCCAGTTCAGTGGTGCGACCGTCCAGGGAGGTCAACGATGTATCCACGGCGCCAAGGGCATTACCGGTGCTCTCGTACTTCTTGCCATCGACGATATAGCTCGGTGCCGAAACCGTGCCATCGGCCTTGACCGTGGAGCCACCACCCAGCGCCGCAGCCACCGAGGCAGCGTTGGCCTGCAGCTGCGCACCGTTGATGGCATCGCTGCTGGTGCTGGTTACCTTGCCGGCCGCGACATTGGACAACGTAACGGCCGTGCCAGCCTCGCCGAGCGTAACGGCGGCGTAGTTGGCGGTGCCGTCTTTCTTCTGGTCGTAGGTCACTGCCGCCAGGCCATTGCCCTCGTCGTCCACCATGCCCATGCCAGCCAGCTGTTCGGCCATGGTCTTGGCGCGGCCGTCCAGGTCAGACAGCGACGTGTTGACCGCCCCGATGGCACCGCCAACGTTCCCGTACTTCGCCTCACCCACGGTATAGCTCGGCGCGGCCAGGGTGCCGTCCGCTTTTACCGTGGAACCACCGCCGAGCGCCGCAGCCACCGAAGCTGCATTGGCCTGCAGCTGTGCGCCGTTGATGGCGTCGGTGCTGGTGCTGGTCACCTTGCCCGCAGCGACATTGGACAACGTAACGGCCGTGCCAGCCTCGCCGAGCGTAACGGCGGCATAGTTGGCGGTGCCGTCCTTGTTCTGGTCGTAGGTCACTGCCGCAATGGCGTTGCCCTTGTCGTCCACCAGACCGCTATTGGCGATCTGCCCTGCCAGCTCAGTGGTGCGACCGTCCAGGGAGGTCAACGATGTATCCACCGCGCCAAGGGCATTACCGATGCTCTCGTGCTTCTTGCCATCGACGGTGTAGCTCGGCGCAGCCAGGGTGCCGTCCGCTTTTACCGTGGAACCACCGCCCAGCGCCGCGGCCACCGACGCAGCGTTCGCTTGCAGCTGTGCGCCGTTGATGGCATCGGTACTGGTGCTGGTCACCTTGCCGGCGGCCAGATTGCTGATCTTGGTGCCTTTCTCGCCTTCCAGGGCAACCGAAGCCTTGGTGTCATCCGCATAGGAAACCGCCAGCGGGCTGCCGCCATTTTCAGCCACCAGCTGCTTCAACTGACTCAGATTCACCGCATCGGTGTCCGAAGTACCTGCGGCCACGTTGATGATCTGGCGTTCGGCCTTCGCACTGCCAACCGAAATGGTGTCAGCGCGGTCATTGGTGGAGTTATTGCCCAGCGACATTGCGTTGGTAGCCTTCGCGGCAACGGCGGCATTGCGGCCGATCGCCATGGAGTTGGTCGCAGACACATCCACCCGGGCGAGCGTGCCGATGGCCACCGCGTTATCTGCAGTGGCACGCGTGCTGTTGCCGAGTGCTACCGCATTCATGCCTTCGGCGCGTGCGTTGGCACCGGCCGCCAAGGTGAACGCGGCAGTGGCGCGGGCACCATTGCCCAGCGCTGCGGCGTTGCTCGCCGTTGCCTGGGCCGAGCCCATGGCCAGCGCACCGGAGCCTTCCGCGATGGCACCGCCACCAATAGCCGCAGCCATTGAGCCTTTGGCGCTGGTGGCGGCACCGATGGCAGCCGACGCGCTGCCGATGGAGCTGCTGGAGGCGCCGATGGCCACTGCCGAGTTGTTCTCATCCACCACGGCTGCATCGGAGCCTTCCGGTGCATCGATCTTCAGGTAGGTATCGTCGATGGTGGCCCGGGCCGCCCGCTGGGTCAGTGCAGAGAGACGGGTGTCGACCTCCTTGAAGGCACGCTGGGCGCTTGCGGTGGCGCCGCCGACCAGTGCCGTCACCTGCCCGTACGTTGCCGCGTCAGTTTCGCCCTGCGCGGCCGCGAGGTTGGTGATGCGACGGGTTGCTCCCTCTTTGCCGACAGACACCGTGTTGGCTTCATCGGCCACCGAGTTGATCCCGAGTGCCAGTGAATTGAAGCCGGTTGCCTTGGCGGCCGTCCCACCGCCCTTGCCTGCCACGTAGTTGTTCTCGGCTGGAGTCGCGCCGGCGACGGCGGTCTTGAGCTGGTCCAGATTGACAGCGTCGCTACCATTGGTACCGGCAGCAAGGTTGGTCAGCTTGACCGCACCCTTGCCGTTGCCCAGCGTCACGGAGCCATAGTTGGTTACGCCCTTGGCATCTCGGTCGTAAGTCACCGCGGCAATAGCAGCCCCATCGGCCGCGAGCACGCCGCTGTTGGTAAGCTTGTCCTTCAGTGTCGTGGTGCTTTCGTTGAGGCTCGCCAGCGCCTGCCCCAGGTTTTTGTCCTTGCCGTCTACCTTGTAGGTAGGACCAGTAACCACGCCGGTCTTGGCGTCGATTGCCGCGCCACCGCCCAATCCGGCAATCAACGGAGTCAGCTGGCCGACGGTGGCCACGTCCGATGCAGCAGTGCCGGCAGCAACATTCACAATGCTGCGCTTAAGCGTCGCATTGCCGACAGAAACCGTGTTCGCCGTCTGTGCAACTGATTCCGCGCCCAGCGCGACGGACTTTGAGGCACTGGCCTTCGCCGTCATGCCCAGAGCCGTTGCCCTATCCGCTGCGGTCTCCGCCCGATCGCCCAGCGCGACTTGGGATATCAGACCCTCGGCGTTGGTGGCGTTGGTACCCAATGCGACCGAATGGTAACCTGATGCCAGCGAGGACGCTCCGATGGCCACGGATGCTTCGCCTTCGCCCTTCGCGCTCACCGCGATGGCGATTGCGTTGACCCCCGTCACGGTGGCAGCGTTATTCTCAGAGGCGCCGCCTGCGAACGCGTACTTATCGGCCTTTGTGTTGAGCTGCCCGACGTTGGCGGCGTCGGTTTCAGATGTGCCTGCGGCAACGTTCACGATGCTGCGCTTAATACTCGCATTGCCCACCGAAACGGTATTCTTCGCATAGGCAGAGGATTGGAATCCGAGCGCAACGGAGCCGTCCGCCAGCGCCGACGATTCGCCGCCGATGGCGGTGCCGCCATTCACGTCGTCGGTGACCCGTGCAAAGGTACCAACGGCGACGCCACGATATCCTCTGGAAGAAGATTGTGCGCCGATTGCAACTGCGGCTTGCCCTGGGGACTTTGCATTGAAACCCTGTGCGACGGCTTCCCCAGCTGCTGCGCTTGCTCCGGTACCAATGGCTACCGCGTTCATGCCATCGGCGGATGCGCTACCCAATGCCAAGGCGCCCGTCCCGGCGCGGGGGGCGATGGTGCCCTCCGCTTTTGTAGCCTCACATCGCTGACCATCCAGCGAAATCGATAGACCCACGTCACATTGCAGTTCGCTGGGAGAATCGGCTGCCATAGCCGAACCGGCAGGCAGCGCCAGTGCAATGGCCATCGCCTTCGCCAAGCGGCTCCTGTTCTTCTTGCCACGCGCAGCAGCCAGTTCGTGGGCAACGGCCCACGTGCCCGTCGATGCGTTGAAAATCAGCTTGTATACAAAATTCATTTATAGGATCCCAGAAGCTGCGCAGCGAACCGCGCGGATGAAAGGAGTGGTGCCTGGATTCCGGGCATGCCGGATGCATCCATCCTCGCCATCTGTCACGGCGGGATATATCAGGAGGTTCTTAAAAATCAGACGACGCCCAATGCGCTCTTGCTGCGTTCAGCGTGGCGCCAGCAAACCAAGTGACCCGCGGCCAGAATCAGCTCAGCATCGCCAGTGACCGACCAATGACCACCAGTTCCTGATCCGTACGTGCCCCCAGCTTGCGCATTGCGCTGCGCTTCTGCGCACTGACCGTGCAGCGGCTACGGCTTAGGCGGTATGCGATGTCGCTCACGCGCTCACCGTTGGAGAACAGCCGCACTACCTCCAGTTCACGAGGTGACAGGCCCCGCCTGGGCGGTGCATCGAGACCTACAAGACTCGTTCGGCGCGAGACGCTACATCGGTAGCCACGGCCTGAGCGCGCCGCAGACAATGCTGAGAGGAGCTCGCGCGGATCGCTGGCCTTGGTCACTACCGCGAAGGCGCCAAGCCTGTACATCTCTTCGACCATGGTCGGGCTGGTGATCATCGTCAGCACCACCACCGGAATGTGCGGGAATACCCTTCTCAACCGTGCGATCAGCCTGAAGCCATCACAGGTGTCCTGTCCTGCGGGCATGCTGTAGTCCGTGAGGACGATGTCGGGCTGGTGGGCGTGCACCGCCTCCAACAGTGCGGCTGGATCCGCGGCTTGGCCGACGACACCGAATCGCACATCCTGCTCGATCAGCTCACGGATACCGGCGAGCACAAGGGGATGATCGTCGGCGATGACAAGTCTCGCCCTCAGCATAGTACGCACTGCACAGCGCGATCGGCATTGCGGTCAACGGCACGGCTTGGCAGTGACGCAGTACGCCCTGAGCTTACGCAGGACATCATCGGAAAGGTCGCGGAAGCCGCGGATTGTCCTGGCGAAGCAACTCGCCGAAACGCTCGGGCGGAATTGCGGCGGAGATGAGGAAGCCCTGCACTTGGGTGCAGCCGAGCATACGCAGGATGGTCAGTTCCTCATCCGTCTCCACGCCTTCAGCGACGATATTCAGACCCAGCTTGCTACCCAGCGTGATCACGGTGGCAAGGGCGCTGCGCAGTGCAGTGTTGTGCGCACACCCTTGAACCAGCGCCCGGTCAATTTTGACCTCGGTAAATGGGGTGCTGACCAGATTGTGCACGGAACTCAAGCCTTGTCCGAAATCATCCTGGGCGAGGCCAAAGCCCTTCATGCGCAGGCGACACGCGCCTGCGTAGTAGTCGCTGACGTGGCGGGTGGTAGTGCCTTCCATCAACTCGAAGCACAGATCGGCGGGCGTGCCACCGTGCTGAAGCGTCAGCTCGAGCAGTTCGTCAGGCAGACTCCTACGCTCGAGCAGGTGTGGCGGCATGTTGATCGACACCGGGATGCGGAAGCCCAGCTCGCGCCAGCGCCCCTGCGCGTGAATGCTGGCGAGCAACATGTGTCGCAACAGCGCAGGCTCCAGGGCATTGGCCTCGATCAGCGGCAGGAACCGGTTCGGTGGGATCAGGCCAAGCACGGGATGTTGCCAGCGCACCAGCGCTTCGGCGGCCACCACCAATCCAGAATCGAGCGATTTCTTGGGTTGGAACCAAGCGGTGATCTGACCGCTGGCAATGGCTTTGCACAGGGTTTCGCGGCTGGCTTCAAGCGGCATCGCGTCCGTTGTTGTCGCGCCCTGCTTGGCAGCCTGCTGCTGGCTGAGCAGCTCGATCACATCGGCAACGTCGCCTGGCGAGACTGGCTTGGACAGCGCTGCAAGCACATTCAGCCCCAGCGACTCGGCCATCAGCCGGGCCGACGCCATCATGCGCTGCGAGGACGAGCTGACCAGGACAACGGCAGGCTTCTGCTCCTGGGCGGCCAGGCTCTGGATGAACTGGATACCGTCCACGCCGGGCATCATGAGGTCAGTCACGACCAAGTCGTAGGGACGCCACTGGCACATGGCCAATGCATCCGCCCCATCGCCCGCGGTGTCGGTGTGGACGCCCGACACCCCATTGAAAAGATTGGCCAGAAACCCCCGCTGGAAGGGTTGGTCCTCCAGGATCAGTACATTGCGGTCGGTCATGCCGGCGCTCCTTGGGTAAGCCCGCTCAGTGCGTGACGCAGGGTGCTGATATCGATTGGCTTGACGATATAGCCGCTCATGCCGCTGGCCAGGCAGCGGGCGCGTTCGTCGGGAGTGGCGCTGGCAGTTGCCCCAATCACCGGTACGGCGATGCCCTGTTCGCGCAGGCGCCCGATCAACGCATGGCCGCCCAGGCGCGGCATGTTGATGTCTGTCAGCACGACATCAAACGGCTGCGCGATGCACAGCTCCAGTGCCTGTTCGCCGTCGGTGGCAGTGACTACCATGCACCCCAGGGTTTCAAGTTGCTCTTTGAGGATCACCCGATTGATGGGATTGTCCTCCGCGACCAGCACTCGCAGCGCCAAGTCATATTGCGTCAACGACAGCGGGGGTTCGGCCGGCCGGTTGCCGCGTTGCAACTGAGCCAACGCGTTGGCAATCGCGCGGATGCTGAAGACGGTTACTGTCAGGCGTTCGGTATGTTCGGGATCAGTGAATGGAGTGTCGCCTGCATCGGTCAGCGCAGTGACCCGAGGCCCCGGCCAGTAGATCGGCACAGCGTCGCGGGGGGCACTATCGAGCAGAATCGCATCCTGCTCGTCCGGCAACGGCGCATCGTGCGTGTAGCGGCGCACCGTGGCACCCCAGCGCTGCAGCCATTGGCAGCCACTGTCGGCCAGCTCAGGGATGGCACACCGGACATAGATGGTCGGGTTCGGAAGAAGCGCAGGCGGGCGGGCATCCGTAGCTACAGACTTGGACAGCGTCAGCGGGAGCACCACGTTGAAGCTGCTGCCCAGCCCCGGCTCGCTGACCAAACGGATATCGCCATTCATCAAACGGGCAAGACGATCGCTGATGGACAGACCCAGTCCAGTCCCTTCCAGTCGACTCTGCGCGCCCACTTGGTGGAAGGGCTCGAACAGGCGGGCATGCTCGGCATGCGGGATGCCGATGCCGGTATCGGTGACCTGCCAGCTGATTGAAACGGTATCGCCCTCGCGCTCCACCTGCTTGACACGCAGGAAGATATGCCCACTTTCGGTGAACTTGATGGCGTTGCTCAGCAGGTTGCCCAAGATCTGACGGATCCGTCCGGCGTCCCCCAGCACCTGATCGGGAAGGCGCGGGTCCGTACAGACCAGGATCTGAATCTCCTTGCGGGCGGCGGCTGCCGCATACGCGCGCAGGGTGGACTCAGCCAGGTCCAGCGGCGAGAACGCAGCAACGGACAACGTAAGCTGGCCCGACTCGATTTTGGAAACATCCAGGATGTCGCTGATCAGCTGAAGCAGTGCCGACGAGGATTGCTGGATGGTGCCCAGGTATTGGCTCTGACGCGGATCGAGGCGCGTATGCCCCAGCAGCTCCAGCGTGCCCAGCAGGCCATACAGCGGGGTTCGGATCTCGTGGCTCATGGTCGCAAGAAACGCGCTCTTGGCCTGGCTGGCCTGGTCAGCCGAGTGTTTGGCCGCCGAGAGCGCCGCCTGGATTTGACGATGGTGGCTGATGTCGTTGAATACACACAGCAGCACATCCTCGCCGTGGTAACGGGTGCGCGTACCCAATACCTGCAACTGCCGGCCATCGCGCGTGGTGTAATCCACCGTGCGCCGCCCATTGGCCGCCATGCCGACGCTCTGGCGCCAACTCCCGATCCAGTCGCCAGCCTGGGTGTCGCCGCCCAGCCAGTCACGTGCGAGTTGGTTTTCCAGCATCACTCTGCCATCGTGGCCGCGGAGCACGCACACCCCCACCGGGGCCATTTCGATCACCGCGCTGCCGAAATCGAAGCTCTCCAGCAACTGACGATGCTGCAGCAGCGCCGGCTGTATCAATTGACGATCAACGCGCCGGGTCAGCGCACGCAGCGCGACGATGGCACCCATGCACATCAGCAACGAAATGCCCAGATGCAGGGCGATATCGCGCAGCAGCAGGCCCAGCGGCAGGTGATAGACCAGCCGCCAGCCATCCTGGCCGATGCCTTTGAGCAACGCCAAGCCTTGGGGCAGCACGCCGTGCCAGATCCAACCGAACGTGTCTTGGCGCTGGTTGCTCAGCCACGCGCCTGACACCGCGTCGTCGCCCTCGCCGATCACCCGGCGGCTCTGTGCATCCAGCAGAGCGAAATTGCCGATGCCTTTGCCGTCAATCACTTCGGCCAGGGCCGCTGGATCGAGCTCCAGAGCCAGCCAATGTGCTGGCTCTGGACCTTCCTCGATCGCACGGTACAGATGGATAGGCGCGCCTGGCCGACTCGGCGGAAGCCAGTAGACCGCAGTCCGGGTTTCCGTTTGGGCAGTGTGGGCGCGCAGCAATGCTGCGCTCAGGTCGCCCGGCCCCGGGGCTGGGCTGGTCTGCTGGCTCGGCAAGGCGGCAAGGGCGGCCCCCGACGTGCCGCCGACATACATAAGCCGTACGCCGAACTGAGCAAGTGTGTGTTCGGCACGTGTCGGCAACAGGAGGGTGAGCTGGCGACCATCTGGCGTAGTGCCGAGTTGCAGGCGCTGCACGCTGGGGTCCGATTCGCGCTGCCGCGGGTGGGGCCCGGCTGTAGCTGTCGGCGATTCCACCACCGAGTCCACCAGATAGTTGAGTAGGGCCTCACGCTGGTCAACATAGAGCTGCGCGCGGTAGGCAGCCGCATTCATGTCGCGGCGGTGCATCGAGACGTCATCGCCAAGCTGGGCCAGCACGTAGAACGCGGCGGTTCCCAGCAGGCACAGCAGCGCGCACAGCGACAGCCAACGCAGCAGCACCGTTGCGGCAACGGAGGGGGCGTCAGTAGCGGGGTGCTGGGGAAGGAGGCGATGCATGCCAGCATGCTAGGAGGCTGTCGCTCCCCGCTCCATCAGGCGATCCCTAAAGGCTGCCAACTGCCACCTTGGCTCAACAATACGGTAGGGCAACAGCAAGTTTGCTGGCTGACCCACAGACTACCTTAGGCGTTGACGTCCACGATCTTCCTTGTCGGAGCAGTTTTCCACCCAGCTCGGCAGACAACGTCATGGATCGTTGGAAGCGGCATCGTCGAAGCCATCGCCTGGCCGACCGGGTCAATGCGCGCACGGAATGGCCGGTACGCATCGGTACCGGCCGTTGAACGTCAACCTTCCTCAGTACGTCCCATCAAACGCAAAGATCGGCTTGCGCTGCTTCCACAGCCCGGCGGTGAAATCCGGGAATTCCAACGTCTGGAAACTGTTGGCGATCGACTGCTCGGACAGCGGCGTGATCGCGCTCCAGGTGACCGCGTCGTAGATGTCGATCGGCATCGGTGCCCGGGCCTTGAGCGCCTCCACGAAGGCATGGATGACGAACCAGTCCATGCCACCGTGGCCGGCGCTGGCGGCGGTGTCGGCGTGCTGCTTCCACAGCGGGTGCTCGTACTGATCCTGGTAGGCCTGGAACGGTTCCCACTTGTGCGGCGGGCTGCGACCTTCGATATGGATGGACTGGTTCACGTCCATCCACAGGCCCTTGGTGCCCTGCACACGGAAGCCCATCGAGTACGGCCGCGGCAGCGAGGTGTCGTGCTGCAGCAGGATGGTCTCGCCGTTCTCGCAGGCCAGCGTGGTGGTGACGATGTCGCCGAGCTTGAAGTTCACCTTGGTGCTGGGGTGGGTGGTGCCACCGCTCTTGGCCACGGTGTACTCATGCAGACCGCGCGCCTTGCTGGCGAAGGCGTTGATGTGGGTGAAGCGGTTGCCGCGGTTGATGCCGGTATACATCGCACACGGGCCAATGCCGTGGCTGGGGTACAGCTCACCGTTGCGCTGCACCGAATGTTCGGTGCGCCAGCGCGCCTCGGACCAGCCCTTGGCACCGAATTCCACGCCGCTGTCATAGGGCTGGCTGGGATCGCCGGAGTTGAACTTCACGCCCCGCAGGTCGTGCTGGTAGCCGCCCTGCAGATGCACGAGCTCGCCGAACAGGCCTTGCCGCACCATCTGCAGCACGGCCATCACGTCGCGGCGATAGCAGACGTTTTCCAGCAGCATGTAGGGGGTGCCGGTGGACAGCTGGGTCTTGAGGACGTCCCAGTGGTCCTGCAGGGTGATGCCGGCGACCACTTCGCAGCCCACCGCGACCTTGGCCTGCATGGCCGCGATCGCCATCGGCGCGTGATATTCCCAGGGTGTGGCGATGACCACCCCGTCCAGCCCGCGCTGCTCGATCAGCCGCTTCCACGCGTTGACGTCGCCGTCCTGCCCGTAGGCCTTGGGCGCCGGCTTGCCGGCCTTGGCGACCATGTCCATGCCGCGCTTGAGCATGATCGGCTCGATGTCGCATAGGGCGACCACCTCCACGTCATCGCGGCGGACCAGTTCTTTCAGCAGCACCTGGCCGCGCATGCCGGTGCCGATCAGGCCCAGCCGCACCTTGCGTGCGCGGGCCCAGGAAGGTGTGTTCGGCAGCAGGCTGCTGGCGGCGACGGCCGCGCTGGCGGCGATGAATTCTCTGCGTTTCATGGACAGTACCTCGTGTGAAGATCGCGCCGGCCGGGACCGGCGCGAGGGATGCATCAGAATTTGTAGCCCACGGTCAGACTGTAGCCGCGACCGAAGATGGTGGCGTAATCGCTGGAGTCGCCCAGGAAGCTGTTCGGGTCATAGAACGGCAGACGGTCGAACAGATTCTTGATGGTGAAGCCCACGTTCCAGTGCTCGTCCGGGCGCCAGGCCACGCTCAGGTTGGCGGTCCACCACGACGGCGCACCATCGCACTTGCTCTGCTCCACCGGCAGGTAGCCGGCGGTGCAGGTCTGCGGGTTGTTGTCTTGCTCGTCGATCTGCTGCAGCGCCCACTTGGTGCCGCCGACGTAGTTGACGAAGACGCTGGTGGTGACCTGCTTGTAGCTCCAGTCCGCGTTCAACGTGGCGCGCAGGCGCGGGTTGTTGTAATAGCCGACCAGGTCGCCGTAGTACCAGCCGCTTTCGTCATCCAGGTAGGAACGGTTGCGGTTGGCGAGCGTGGCGGCCACGCCGATGTTCAGGTTGCCCCACTCGCCCAGCGAGAAGCGGCTGCGCGCGTCGATGTCGAAGCCGTCGATCAGGGTCTTGCCACGGTTCTTGTACTGGCCCACCACGCTGGCCACGTTGCCGACGCTGTAGCCGGGCAGCGTGCCGGGACAGGCGACGCCGCTGGCCGGGTCGGCGCACATCGCCGCCAGGGCGGCCAGGTTGGCGCGGTCGCTTTCGGTGATCGGCGAACGGCTGGAGGAAATGATGTCTTCGTCGCGGGTGAAATCCGGGGCGACGATTTCATTGCTGCGGTAGATGAACCAGTAATCGGCCGACACCGACAACCATTGGGTCGGCTCGTAGACGAAACCGAGCGTGGTGATCTTGGCCTTCTCCGGCTTCAGATCCGGGTTGGGCTGGGTCATGCGCGCCACGGTGCGGCTGCAGTCGGTATTGAGCAGGGTGTTGCCCAGGTCCACGTCACCGCCACGCTGCGACTTCAGCAGCAGGTTGGCGATCGCGTTGGTCTCGTTGCAGCGCACTTCATCACGGTAGCCCCCCAACTGGGCGAACACGCCGCCGTTGCCGGACTCGGCCAGGCTGGGCGCGCGGAAGCCGGTGGAGTACGTGCCGCGCAGCATCAGCTGGTCGAACATCTGGTACTTCAGGCCGATCTTCGGGGCCAGGTTGGCGCTGAAGTCCGGGTACTTGTCCACGCGCAGCGCGGCGTCCAGTTCCAGCTTCTCGGTGAGCGGCGCCACCGTCTCGGCGAACAGCGCATAGGTGTTGCGCTTGCCGTCGAACCACGAACCACCCTGCTGGGTGATCAGGCCGTTGGCCGCATCCGGGTTGCCTGGCGTGTAGAAGGTTTCGCGGCTGGCGTTGAAGCCGAAGGCCGCACGCACCTCGCCGGCCGGCATCTGGAACAGCGGGCCCTCGATCTTGCCATCCAGCGTATGCAGGCGTGTCCAGGACTGGATGTCGAAGGTCGGGAATGCTTCGCGGATCAGCGCGGCGTTGGCCTCGCTGATCTCGCCGAACTTGTAGGCCGGGTGGTCGGAGATGATGACGCGGCCGGTACCCGGATCGACGGAGTACGGGCCGAAGGCCTTTTCGAAGCCGGCCAGATTCACGTTGGTGGTCTGGTAGGTGACCGAGTGGCTGCCGGCGGTGGCGAAGGCGGTTTCCCAGTTCCAGTCGCCGATGTCACCGCGCAGCCCGGCCACCACGCGGTAGCTCTGGTCGGTGTTGCGCTGGCCGAAGTGGTTGGCGCCCACGTCCTGCAGCAGGTACTGCAGGCCGACCACGCCGCCCATCAGTGCCTTCAGCTCGGGCGAAGCGTGGTTGTACTCGTTGTTCGGGCCCAGGTACGGATACAGGAACTGGTTGACGGTGGTGCCGGTGTTGCGCGAGAACCAGCTGGTCGGGTTGCCGGTGGTGGTGCCGTAGGCGCGCGGCGTGCCGCCATTGGCGGTCAGGTCGATGTCGGTGTAGGTCGCCTCGGCAAAGGCTTCAGTGCTGTCGCCGATCAGGAAATGCGCGTTGACGTAGGCGGTATTACGCTCGGACTTGGCGCCGGCGTCGATCTCGTTGTTCATCCACGTCTCCCAGATACAGCGCGGGCCGGCCGCTTCGCTGGTGAGCACGTTGTTGCAGCCCGGCGCGGCTTCCTGCACGCGGCGGCCGGTGACCGGGTCGAAGGCGAAGTAGCTGCCGGGGTTGAACTCACCCGGCTTGCTGCCGGTACCCAGGCGCAGGTTGGGCAGGTAGTTGGGGTTGTTGACGTAGTACTGGTCGGGGCGCTTGTCGTAGAAATCGCTCAGCGGAATCGCATCGCGGCGGTACAGGTTCACCGAGGCATAGACGTTGTAGCGGTCTTCATCCAGGTCGCCGAAACCGGCGGTGATGCTGCCCTGGTGCTCGCCGTAGGAGCTGATCCGCGAGGATTTGTCGGTGGTGAGATTGATCTCCGCACCCTGGTAGGAGCGTTTGGTGATCACGTTGATCACGCCGGCCACCGCATCGGTGCCGTACACCGCCGAGGCACCATCGGTCAGCACTTCCATGCGTTCGATCGCCGCGGCGGGGATCGCATCGATGTTAACGAACTGGGTCTGGAAGCCGGCGGGCGCGCCGTAGTAGGACAGCCGGCGGCCATTGAGCAGCACCAGCGTGCCCTGCGCGCCGAGGCCACGCAGGTTGGCCTGCGAGGCGCCGTCGGAGCCGGTGAACAGTGAGCGGGCGTCCTGCTGGCCCGGCCGCGCGGCGGGCAGGTTGTCGAGCACCTGCAACAGCGTGCGCGCGCCCATGTTCTCGATGTCCTGCTTGCTGATCACCTGCACCGGCGAGGCGGTTTCCACATCACTGCGGCGGATGTTGGAGCCGGTCACCTCGATGCGCGACAGCTCGGTGGCTTTGGTATCGGGCGCTGCGTCCTGGGCGCTGGCACTGCCGACCACCGCAACGGCCAGGCCGAGTGCGATGGACAAGGGGGTGGCGGTGATGCGGCGATGGCGATGGCGTTCGGTCAACATCTTGGGCTCCTTGTTCGATCCGCAGCGTGGGGCTGGCGGTGGATGGGTGTGTTCGGGCAAACGTCCCCCGTGCCGCGGCCAAAGGGCCGCAGACGGGAAACGGGAGAGAGCTGTTTTTCTGAAAGCGTGTTTCTTCGGTTACGGCGACACGATGCTGGCGGTATCGCCCTCCTGTCCGATCAGGGCAGCATTGGCCCAATTGCCACAGACCTGCGCGGGGTGGTCGCCCTGCGCTCCGAGCGTGCGCAGGCTCAGCCGCTGCAGGCCGCGCACGTCCAGCTCCGGTTTGACCACGCCGGGTGCGTTGACCAGGCCGCTGTCATACAGCAGCCGACCGTCGCCCCACACCTGGAACTGCATGCCGCCGGCGGTGCGGCACTGATCATCGATGCCCAGGTCGGCGCGCAGCAGGCGCCAGCTGCCGTTGAGGTCCAGGTCGATCCGGCTGTTGGCATCGACGCCCAGGCCGCGGCGGAAGTGCAGGCCGTTCATGCGCATTCCGGCCTGGCCACCGAAGGCATGATCGGCAGCAACGCTGGCCTGCAACGGTACCGGCAGAGGCAGCGCGGACAGGTACAGCTGCTGCGCCGGGCCGTCCGGCTGCGGATGCTCCAGCACGTGGAAGGTGGACAGTACGATCGGGCCGACATCGCGCGGCTGCAGCGCATCCACCGCACGTGCCACGCTGCCCTGCGCAGCCGTCACCATTGGATCGGCACCACTGGCGCCATCACCTTCCGGGTTCTGCGTGCTCAGCACGCGGAAGCGCAGCAGGCGGCCGGCATGGGCGGGGAATTCGATCTGCTGCATCCCCTGCTGCAGGGTCAGACGACCGCGCTTGATCGGCTCACCCCACTCGCCGTTGCTGTCGGCCATGTAGATTTCGTAGTCGCGGATCTGGCCGTTCTTCCAGTGCTGGTCGTTGCGCGGCGCCAGTTCGATGCCGTCGATCAGCTTGCGTTCGCCGAAGCCGAGCACCCATTCGTGCGCGCCGGTCTTGACCGCCTGGTTGCGCACGGTGCGGAACCACGTCGCCGGATCGTCGTCGAACGCCTTCTCCATCTCATAGCCCTGCTCCTCGGCCGGGCGGTTCACCACCAGCAGGCTGTCCGACGGCAGCGCCCGGCCCAGTTCCGGTGCGGCCGGGAAGGCATCGTCGGCCGGCGCGGCGGCAACCGGCAGGTCCAGCTGGAGTGCGAGTGGCTGGCGGATGTCGGTCGGCGCGGTGCGTACGTGCAGGGTGCCGCGGCGTTCGGCCGCGTCGAAGTACCAGCCTTCGTTGGCGCCCTGCCATGCTGCCTGGTCGGCCAGCATCGGCAGCGCACGGCCGTCCAGCGTCACGGCGGCGGGGCGCTGGCGGCTGAGCACGCGCAGCGCATAGCGCCGCTGCTGCAGCTGGCCGGCGTACTGGCCCTGCACCGGATCGATGCGCACCTGCACCGGGCCACTGCCCTGCGCCGGGGCCTGCACCGTGATTGCCTGCGTGCTCGATTCGCCTTTCTCGTAGCGACGGGTCGCGCCATCGTCTTCGTACAGCGTGTACTGCGAGGCGCCCTGCGGGTACAGGTCGAAGGTCACTTCATCGAGCGGTTTTTCGCCGTCATAGAGCATTGCCGGGTACATCGGGATGATCGCGCCGGCGCGCACGAACACCGGGATCGTGGCCAGGTCGACCGGGCGGTCCAGCGAACGTCCCTCGGCCCCGGCCTGCAGCTGGCGGCCATCCCAGTAGTCGATCCAGCGGCCCTGCGGCAAGTGGATGTCGCGGCGCCAGCCACGGCTCGCGGCCTGGCTGCGGTACACCGGCGCGATCAGCAGTTCGCGGCCGAGCAGGAACTGGTACTTGTGCGCCTCAGTGTAGGCCTGCGGGTCCTGCGGGTAATCCCACATCAGCGCGCGCAGCAGCGGTGCGCCGGTGGTGGCCGCGTCATGCGCCAGTCCATACATGTACGGGGTCATGCGCATTTTCAACTTGAGGTAGTCGCGGTTGACGCTGCGGTAGGGTTCATCGAACCACCACGGGTGCTTGCGTGCATTGCCCGACCAGCCGGACATGCCCATCAGCACGGGGGTGAAGCTTTTCCACTGCAGGTCGCGGGTGAAGGTCTCGGCGCTGCCGCCGAAGATCGCGTCCACGTCGCCACTGGCGTAGGCCATGCCGGACAGGCCCGAGCCGATCAGGGTCGGGATGTGCCAGCGGATGTAATCCCAGCTGCTGCTCTGGTCGCCGGTCCAGGCCACCGCATAGCGCTGGATGCCGCCCCAGCCCATCACCGTCCACAGGAACGGGCGCGAATCGGAGTTGTCCATGATGCCGTTGAACGCGGACTGGTTGGCATCCATGGCGAACTGATAGCCCTTGCCGGTCCAGGCCACGTCCAGCTTCTGCACGCGGCTGCCGGCGGTACCTACTTCCCAGGCGATCTTGTCGACGCCGTTCTCGGTCCACAGGCCGGTCCTGAAGCCGTACTTCGCCAACCCCTGCACGGTCTCGGGCAGCTTTTTGTAGCCGCAGCCGTAACCATCGTTGGGGAGGATCCAGCCGCCGGGCATGTCGTGCTCGCGGTACTGCCTGGCCACGCTGTCGACCACGTCGGGCGTGGTGCCGGTCGGGCCGTCGCTCCAGCCGTCGGGCACGCTGCCCGGCTTTTTGATGTTGTTGCCATCGTTGTAGCAGTCGGCGTCGCCATAGGAGAACGCCCAGCGCGGCAGCAGGCCGGCGCGGCCGGTCAGCGTGGTGTAACGGTCCAGCAGCGTATGCAGGCTCGGCCCGACGAAGTAGTACGCATCGAAGCGGTCCTCGCGGTGCAGCAGCGTGGCCTGGTCGGCCTGGCGCAGATCGTAGGTGCCGTCGCTCCAGGTATTGCGCAGCATGCCCCAGCCCCGCGAGCTCAACAGCATCGGCGCCGGGTTGGGGCGATCGCCTTCTTCCCAGCCACCGGAGTACGACACCTCCAGTTCGCGGCCCTTGAACTCGAAGCGGCCGTTCTGCTGGCCACCGCCGTAGAAGTGCTCATCGCTCTCGCTCGAGAGCACCTGCACGCTCTGGTCCTTGTCCAGGTCCAGCGGCTGCAGTTCGCGCCACAGCGCGACATCGCGGTCGCCCTCGCGGCGGACCAGCGCCAGGCGCAGTGGCTGGCGCTGGATGTGCAGGACCAGCGCATCGGTGCGGATGCGCACCTCGTTGGCATCCTCTTCCAGTTGGACGGCAACCTTCGCGGCCGGCTGCGGCAGCACGATCGGGGCGGCCTTGTCGCCGGCACCGGTGAGCGTGCCGTTGCGGCCGGCGCGCACGCGCAGGACGTCATCGCGCAACAGGTCCACGCGCACCGTGGCGCCGGTATCGGTGCTGAGCGTCCAACCGGGGGTGCCGTCGTTGGCGGGGGTGGCACTGATCGCACGCAGGTTGCCCACCGGCGCGGCACTGGCGGTGCCGCCCAGCGCCACTGCGGCAAGCAGTGCAATCGTCAGACCAGTGCGTCGTAACCGGAAGTCCACCTTGCCCCCAAGCCCGCGGTCAGCGGGAAACTGAAACCAGTGCGGCCGACTCTAGGGCAGGGTCTCGAAAGATGTCAACAAATTGCAAAGAAAAAGGAAGGATAATTTATATAAAACGAAAGATACTGTGCGACCCTGCTTTCCAAACGTCGCCTGAATACGCGTTTTTGACCGCCCGAAACCTTGCTGCGGCGCGGCATTCAGATGCCGGCGTGACGGGACCCCTCCGAGAAGACGACGAAAACTGTGACCGATCCACCTTTTCTTTATCTTTCGATATTTGACATTTCGAAAGAAAACGCAGAAGGTGCGGTCGCCCAACAGGAATTGCGAATGGACGCTTCTCTGCTCCCTGATTTGCCCACGTGGCAGCGCCTCGGTGGCGCCTATACCGCCGAAGAAATCGCCCAGCAGCCCCGGCTGTGGGCCGCGCTGGCCGGCCTTCTGGACGCAGCGCAGGCGCGCATCGACGGCTTCCTCGGGGAAGCCCTGCGCGATCCCGGCCAGTTGGTGATCTTCACCGGCGCCGGCAGCTCAGGGTTCATTGCCGAGATGGTGGCCGACCAGATCAATGCGCAGTGGCCTGCCGAGGTCCGCGCCGTGCATACCACCAGCCTGCTGACCCATCCGGCGCTGTACCTGCGCCGCGACCGCCCGACCCTGCTGGTGTCGTTCGGGCGCAGCGGCTCCAGCCCGGAAAGCGTGGCGGCGGTGGATCTGGTCCGCGACCAGGTCGACCGCGCACGCTTCGTGGATATCACCTGCAATGCCGAAGGCGAACTCGCCAAGCGTGGTCACGGCCGCAGCGATACGCTGTCGCTGCTGATGCCGGCGGCCAGCTGCGACCGCGCCTTTGCGATGACCAGCAGCCTGAGCTGCATGCTGCTGGCCGCGCTGAGTGCGTTCGACAGCGCCCCGTGGGCGCAGCGCATGGAACGTCTGCACAGCCTGGCCAGCCACGGCGGACGCGCACTGGATGCCTGGGATGCGGCGGTGGCCACGCTGGCCCAGGCGCCATACTCGCGCGTCATCTATCTCGGCAGTGGGCCACTGGAAGCGGTCGCCCGCGAGGCCGCGCTGAAGGTGCTCGAACTCACCGCCGGCCAGGTGCTGGCGCTGGCCAATACCCCGCTGGGGTTCCGCCATGGGCCCAAGTCCACCCTCAACGGGGAAACCCTGGTGGTGATGCTGCGCAGCGCGCAACCGCTCGCCCGCCGCTACGAGCAGGACCTGTTGAACGAACTGCGCCGCGACGGCATCGCCGGGCGTGTGTTGTCGATCGGGCCGGACGATGCGGACCGCGCCGATGGCGACTTCGTCCTCGCCGCACCTGCACTGCCCGATCCGTGGCTGGCCCCGCTGTGGTTGCTGGCGCCGCAGTGCTATGCGCTGCAACGTTCGGCCGCGCTCGGCATGACGCCTGACAATCCCTTCCCCGACGGCACGGTCAACCGTGTGGTGCAGGGCGTGACCATCCACCCCCACGGCTGAGCGCGCATGCAGACCTGGTACGGCATCGACATCGGCGGCACCAAGATCGAACTGGTCGCGTGCGACGCCGCGCTGGCGGTGCATCATCGCCAGCGCGTACCGACGCCGACCCGGGACTACGCTGCGTTCCTGCAGGCGATCGTCGATCTGGTCGATGCGGCGGATGCCGCCCTCGGCCAGCGCGGGGTGGCGGTCGGCCTTGGCCTGCCCGGCGTGCGTGATCGCGCCAGCGGCCGCCAGCTCAGTGCCAATGTGCCCAGCCTGACCGGTCACACAGTCGGGGCGGACCTTCAGGCTCGCCTGCAGCGCCCGCTGGAACTGGGCAACGATCTGCAGTGCTTTGCCTTGTCCGAAGCGCATGACGGCACCGCCGCCGGGTATCCCAGCATGTTCGGGGTGATCCTCGGCACCGGTGCGGGCGGTGGCTTCTGCGTCGGTGGCCGGCTGATCGCCGGGCACAACGGCATCGCCGGCGAGTGGGGCCACTGGAGCCTGCCCGCCACACTGCAGCAGCGCCACGACCTGCCGCTGCTGGACTGCGGCTGCGGCCTGCGCGGCTGCCTGGAGCGGTACGTGTCCGGCAGCGGCCTGGCGATGATCCATGCGCGGCGCGGTGGTACAGCGCTGGATGCTGCCGAGGTGGTCGCACGCGCGCAGGCCGGCGATGCGATCGCGCAGCAGGCGCTGGACATCCACCGCGACCTGCTCGGCTACAGCTTCGCCAGCCTGATTCTCGCGCTCGATCCGCACGTGATCGTGCTCGGCGGTGGGCTGTCCAAGCTGGAGCAGCTGTATCGCGATCTGCCGGCCGCGATCGCGCCGTACCTGTTCACCGGCGTGCGCGTGCCGCCGATCCTGCCGCCCACCTTCGGCGATGCCGGCGGTGCGCGGGGCGCCGCCCTGCTCGCGCGTCAGCACCATCCCTCCCCCTGAACACCGCTGTTACTGGAGTTGCCATGTCCGCCGTCCAATCGTTGATCGCCGCCCACCGCCAGGGCGCCCCCGTCGGGCTGTACAGCGTCTGCTGCAGCAATGCGCAGGTGTTGCTGGCGGCGATGCAGGTGGCGCAGCGTTACGACACCCTGCTGCTGATCGAGGCAACCTCCAACCAGGTCGATCAGTTCGGCGGCTATACCGGCATGACCCCACCGCAGTACCGCGACTACGTGCTGCAGCTGGCGCGCGATGCGGGCTTCCCGGCCGAGCGGCTGGTGCTCGGCGGCGACCACCTCGGTCCGAATGCCTGGCAGAAAGGCCCCGCAGCGGCCGCAATGGCCAACGCCCGCAAGCTGATCGCCGCCTATGTGGCCGCCGGTTTCCACAAGATCCACCTGGACTGCAGCATGTCCTGCGCCGATGACCCCACGCCGTTGCCGGACGCCATCGTCGCGGCGCGCTCGGCCGAACTGGCGCGGATTGCCGAGCGCACCGCTGCCGAGCACGGGCTGCCGCCGCCGGTCTACGTGATCGGCACCGAAGTGCCGATTCCCGGCGGTGAGGCCTCGCTGGCCGATGGCCTGCAGGTGACGACGCCGGCGGCCGCGGCCACCACCCTGGCCATCCACCGCGAAGCATTTTCCGCCCCGGACCTGCTGCCCGCCTGGGAGCGCGTGATCGCGATGGTGGTGCAGCCCGGCGTGGATTTCGACCACAGCAGCGTGCACTACTACGACCCTGCCGCCGCCGCGGACCTGTCGGCCTTCGTCGAACAGCAGCCGCGCATCGTGTTCGAAGCACACTCCACCGATTACCAGACCGAAGCTGGCCTGCACGCGCTGGTCCGCGATCACTTCGCGATCCTGAAAGTCGGCCCGGCGGCAACCTATGCCTTCCGCGAAGCGGTGTTCGCCCTGGCGATGATCGAGCGCGAGCTGCTGCCGGCCACGCAGCACTCGCAGCTGATCGAGGTGCTGGACCGCTGCATGGTCGACAAACCCGGCAGCTGGCGCAGCTACTACCAGGGCGATGCACACGAACTGCGCCTGCTGCGCGCGTACTCGCTCAGCGACCGCAGCCGCTATTACTGGGGCGAGCCGGCGGTGCAGGCCGCGCTGGATACGCTCATCGCCAATCTCACCGCGCACGCGCCGCCGCAGATGCTGCTCAGGCAGTTCATGCCCGAACAGCTCAAGGCGATCGAAGCCGGCGAGCTGCAGCCCGAGCCGCTGGCGCTGATCCAGCACAAGGTCGCGCTGCGCTTGGCCGAGTATGCCCGGGCCTGCAATCGCAACCTCTCAAGCCAGAATAACGAAACCCGGCAGGCCAAGGAGCTTTCGGAACGGTAAGCTTCGGCTTTCCCTTTCGAACGGAATCGCCCCCATGCGAAACACCCGGCAGCGCCGCCAGCAGATCCTCCAGACCCTGGTCGAGCACGGCAACGTGCAGGTCAGCGAGCTGGTGGAGCGCTTTGCGGTGTCGGCAGTGACGATCCGCGCCGACCTGACCCACATCGAGTCGCAGGGGCTGGCCACGCGCACCCACGGGGGCGCCACGCTGGTGCGCACGCCGCCGCAGGAACAGGACATCCACGAGAAGGATGCGCTGAACCTGCCGATGAAGGACCGCATCGGTATCGAGGCGGCCAAGCTGGTCAAGGTCGGCGACAACATCATCATCGATTCCGGCTCGACCACGATGACCCTGGCGCGGCACCTGCGCGGGCATCGCGATGTCACGGTGATGACCAACGGGCTCAACATCGCCTGGGAGCTGGCCAATGCGCCCGGCGTGGAGCTGCTGCTCACCGGCGGGCTGCTGCGCAAGCAGTCGCTGTCGCTGCATGGCAGCCAGGCCGAAGCCAGCCTCAACACCTACAGCTTCGACACGTTGTTCCTCGGCGTGGACGGCCTGGACCTGCAGTTCGGCCTGACCACCCACCACGAGGCCGAAGCCAGCCTCAACCACCGCATGGTCGAGCGCGCGCGCCGCATCGTGGTGCTGACCGATGCCTCCAAGTTCGGCCGGGTCAGCCTGCACCGCATCGCGCGGCTGGACCAGGTCCATACCATCATCACCGACGCCAGCATCGAGCCCGAGTACCTGGAAGGGCTGCAGCGGCTGGGCGTCGAAGTGATCATCGCCGAGTCCCCGCCTTGACCGAATCCCGCTCCCTGCACGGCCGCCTGCTCACCGACACCGGTTGGGTCCGCGGCGATCTCCATTTCGACCAGCGCATCATCGCCATCGACACCGCGCACGCCGACCCGCGCGACGATGCGGAGGTGCCGCTGATCCTGCCCGGCTTCATCGACCTGCATGTGCATGGCGGGGCCGGGGTGGACATCATGCAGGGCGGCACGACCGCGCAGACGGTGGCCCGCGCGCACGCCCGGCACGGCACCACCGCGCTGCTGGGCACCACCATGACCGCGCAGGAAGACGACATCACGCGCGCGCTTGAAGGCCTGTCCGCTGCGATCGCCACGCGCGAACCCGGCATGGCGCGCGTGCTCGGCGTCCACCTGGAAGGCCCCTTCATCAGCGCGCAGCGCCTGGGCGCGCAGCCACCATTGGTGGTCGAGGCCACCCTGGCCGACGTTAAGCGCCTGCACGCGATCGCCCCGATCAAGGTGCTGACCCTCGCCCCGGAAATCGGCCAGCACCTCGCGCTGATTCCTGCCCTGAGCGCGCTCGGCATCCGCGTGCAGCTCGGTCACAGCGCCGGCAGCTATGAAGACGGCGTGGCCGCATTGAACGCCGGTGCGGCCGGCTTCACACATCTGTTCAACGGCATGACCGGCGTGGACCACTACCACCCGGGCATCGCCACCGCCGCACTCGCGCATGCGCAGTACGCCGAACTCATTCCCGATCTGCAGCACGTGCATCCCGGCGCGATCCGCACCGCGCTGCGCGCGATCCCGCGCCTGTACTGCGTCACTGATGCGACCGCCGCTACCGGCATGCCCGATGGCGAGTACGCGCTCGGCGTGCAGCGCGTGCACAAGTGCCTGGGCTGCGTGCGGCTGTCGAGCGGCTCGCTGGCCGGCAGCGCGCTGACCATGGACCAGGCGCTGCGCAATCTCGTCTCGCTCGGCCTGGACATCGCCGATGCCTCCAACCGGCTGTCGCGCTACCCGGCCGACTACCTCGGCATCGACGACCGCGGCCGTATCGCGACCGGTGCCTGGGCGGACCTGGTGGTGCTCGACCACGACCTGCGCGTGCGCGGCGTGGTGGTGGAAGGCGACGACATCGCGCTCGACTGAGCGTGGACTCCCGCGCCGCCATGGCGCACGCAGCAGCAGACAGGACCGGCACGATGAACGACGTTTCCGCAGCCATGCCCGTGCACGCCGGCGCTTCCGCGCCACGCTGGCCGGTACGCTATCTGTTGTTCATCGGTGGCATGGGCGGGCTGCTCTACGGCATCGACATCGGCATCATCGCCGGCGCCCTGCCCTATCTGGAGGCCACCGCCACCGCGAGCTGGCACCTGACCAGCCAGCAGCTGGGTTTCGTGGTCGCCGCGGTGCTGCTGGGCAGTGTGCTGTCCTCGCTGTTCGCCGGGATGGTCGCCGACCTGATCGGCCGCCGTGGCGCGATGCTGCTGGCCGGCGTGCTGTTCACCGCGAGCATTCCGGTGATGGCATTGTCCGATGGCTATGGCGCGCTGTTGATGGGGCGCCTGCTGCAGGGCATCAGTGGCGGCCTGATCGGTGTCGTCGTGCCGCTCTACCTGGCCGAAGTGCTCAGCCCGGAACGACGTGGGCGTGGCGCGGCAATGTTCCAGTTGCTGCTGACCATCGGCCTGGTGCTGGCGGCCGTGATCGGGATGTACCACGCACATGCAGTGGATGCGGCCACCGCCGCGGTGCGCCATCTGCCCGGTGCCGAGCAGCAGCGCCTGCTGTTCGACGTCAAGGATCACGCGTGGCGCACCATTTTCTGGAGCTGCCTGCTGCCTGGGCTGGTATTCACCGGGGGCGTGCTGCTGATCAGTGAATCCCCCCGCTGGCTCGTGCGCCGTGGCCGCATCGCCAAGGCGCGCCGTGCTCTGCAGCGCACCGTGGCCGCGGACGCGGTGGAGCCGACCCTGCAGCGCATGCAGGCCCCGGAAGAGATGCAGACCGGCCGCAACGGCAAGCGCGACCCGCTGCTCAGCCGCCGCTACGTGTGGCCGTTCGTGCTGGCCTGCCTGGTGCTGGCCTTCACCCAGGCCACCGGCATCAATTCGGTGCTGGCCTACGCGGTCAACATCCTCAACCAGGCCGGCCTGCCTGGCTCGGTGGCCAATGGCGCCGATGTGGCGATCAAGCTGCTCAATGCCGTGATGACGGTGGTCGCGCTGCTGCTGGTGGACCGCAAAGGCCGCAAGTTCCTGCTGATGCTGGGCAGTGGCGGCATCACGCTGTCGCTGCTGGCTGCGGCGCTGCTGTTCGTGCAGAGCGAACGCGGGCGGCTGGATGTGCAGGCCGCGCTGCAGCAGCAGGTGAGCGGCACCACCTTGTCGCTGCCACTGGACGCCGCGCAATGGCAGCGCCTGGACGGCAACGCCGGCACCGCGCCCCAGCAGCTGACCGTGTCCTACGCCTACGGCGGCTTCAGCAACGTGCGCTCACTGCGCAGCGACAACCCGATCGACGCCACGCTGCAGATCCGCCGCGAAGATGCGGTCTCCGCCGACAGCGTGATCGGCCGCTTCTTCCGCACGCTGCATCTCAACCCGTTCCCGGACCCGGCGCAGGCCGCGAACGCGCCGCTGGTGATCGAACGTGCGGTGATCGGCCCGGTGCCCTCGCCCACCCACGGCTGGCTGGTCGCCGGCTGCATCCTGCTGTTCGTGGCGTTCTTCGCGGTGGGCCCGGGCGTGTGCGTGTGGCTCGCGCTGTCCGAGCTGATGCCCACCCGCATCCGCTCCAACGGCATGAGCATCGCGCTGTTGATCAACCAGTTCGTTTCCACCGTGATCGCCGCGATCTTCCTGCCCACGGTCGGCCACCACGGCTACGCCAGCATGTTCTTCTTCTGGGCCGGTTGTACGCTGCTGTACTTCCTCATCGCCGCATTCTGGCTGCCGGAGACCAAGGGCAAATCGCTGGAGCAGATCGAGGCGAATTTCCGCTGAGCGCCTCCGCGGATCGCGAGGTGCTCAGGGCGCCTTGCCGGTGATCTCGGTATACAGCCGGTGGGCTTCCTCGTTGCTGTCCAGTCCGCTCACCTGCATGGACTGCGCGAAGGGGCCGGCGATGACGGCGACATTGAGGACCTGATCGCCAACGGTAAACGCCACACGCTTGGCGACGCGCGCTTCCGTCGCGGCGAGGATCCGCGGCGCCGCGGCATCCGTGAAGCGCAGGATCAGCGTCCCGTGTCCGGTGGTCCCGTCGCTGCCCACGGCCACCGAGGCGATGTCGGCCGTGGTGATGAAGGCCGGCTCGATCAGGGGCAGCACGTTGCCGTCGCGGTCCTTGAGCGTGGTGACGCCGGGGTGGCGGGCATCCTCGGCCACCTCACGCATCTGGATGCGTGCGCTCGCCAGCGGTGCGACGCCCGCCGGTGTCTCGATTGCCGCCGGCGCAGGAGGTGCCTGGGTGCAGGCGCTCAGTCCGGCACCCAGCATCATGGTGGCGATCAGCAGACAGCTGCGCATGCGTGTTTCTCCTTGTTCGGGGACACGAGTATCGCCGCTGCGCGTGCTCAGCGCAGGCGGCGGATGCGCCAGGCCACCACGATCTGCAGTACGCCATAGAGCAGGCTGCCGATCCCTATCCACAGCGTGGTGACGGCAATACCTGCCATCGGGTTGGCCACCATCATCGCGCCGAGCACGATGGCCAGCACGCCGCTGAGGATCAGCAGCCACTCGCCCTGGATTTCCTTGCGCACCCGGACCGCGAACACGATGCGGTAGATGCCGGCGACGATCAGCCAGGCCGCCAGCAGCAGGATCAGCACGCTGGCCGTGGCCAGTGGGTTGAGCACAGCCAGCACGCCGAACACCAGCGAGGCCAGCGCATAGACCAGCAGCCAACCGCGCGGCACGCCACTGCGGCCGAACAGCGCGAACAGGCTGATCAGGCCTTCCACGAGGGCCATCACGCCAATCGCCCAGGCCAGCGCGGTGGCGGCCGACAGGGGCCGCGTGATCGCGATCAGCCCGAAGACCACGGCAACCACGCCGTACAGCATCAGCACCCACCAGCTGCGGCCGATGACAGTGAGAAGGGGTGAAGTGCGCGAATCCGGCGGCAGGTTCATGTGACGTCCTTGCGGGGATGATGACGGGCCGATGGTACGACCCCGCGCCGTGCAGGGCGCGGCAACGGGGCTTACGGCACCCGCGCGCAGACCCAGACCTGCATCGGCCCGGCGCCGGCATACTGCAGCGCGCGCAACGCGGCATCGGTGGTCGCCCCGGTGGTCATCACGTCATCGACGATGGTCAGCCCGGCGGGCGGATGCCCACGCACGGCGAACGCATCGCGCAGGTTGCAGCGCCGGGCGTCCGCATCCAGCGTCGATTGCGCGGCGGTCTGGCGGGTGCGCTGCAGCCCGTTCCAGAGCGGGCAGCACAGCCCGCGTGCCAGTGGCTTGCTCAGTTCCAGCGCCTGGTTGTAGCCCCGCTGGCGCAAGCGGCGGCGGTGCAGTGGCATCGGTTGCAGCGGCCCGGCCAGAAACGACGGCACGCGCTGCAGCATGAGCTGCGAGAGCAACCGTCCCGCGGCCAGATCCTGGTGGAATTTGAACCGGATGAGCAGCCTGTCGATCGGCGGCGCGTACAGGAACGCGGCACTGGCCGCCGCCTGGCGGGGACAGTCGTCCACACATCGCTCGCAGTGATCGCCGTCGGCGTCCCCGGGGTCGTCCACCGCCAGCGGCAGGGCGCAACGCCGGCAGGCACGGTCGTTCCACGGCAGCGCCCGATGGCAGGCGCGGCACAGGTCCATGCCGTCCTCGCCGGGACAATCGCAGACCAGGCAGCGCAACGGCAGGATCTGCCAGCCCAGCCAGCCCAGCGCACCGTAAACTTTAGATAAGATCATATGGTTGACAGATGGTGACAGCCTCACCAGACTGCCGCCCTTTCGTCCCACTATCTGTCAGGACACTCCCATGGCTTCTGTCATCCGCCACGACTGGCACCGCGAAGAGGTACTGGCCCTGTTCGCGCTGCCCTTCCCGGTCCTGCTGCATCGCGCGGCCAGCGTGCACCGCGAGCAGTTCGACCCGGCGGACGTCCAGATCTCGACCCTGCTCTCGGTCAAGACCGGCGGCTGCCCGGAAGACTGCGCGTACTGCCCGCAGGCGCAGCGCTACAGCACCGGCGTGGACGCACAGAAGCTGATGGCCACCGACGAGGTGGTCGCCAAGGCGCGCCAGGCCAAGGCGGCCGGCGCTTCGCGGTTCTGCATGGGCGCGGCGTGGCGCTCGCCCAAGGACCGCGACATCCCCAAGGTGGCGGCGATGATCCGCGAGGTGAAGGCGCTCGGCCTGGAGACCTGCGCCACGCTGGGCATGCTCAGCGGCGAGCAGGCCACCGCGCTGCGTGAGGCCGGGCTGGACTACTACAACCACAACCTGGACACCGCGCCGGATTATTACGATTCGATCATCCACACCCGCCAGTACCAGGACCGCCTGGACACGCTGGGCCACGTGCGCGACGCCGGCTTGAAGACCTGCTGCGGCGGCATCGTGGGCATGGGCGAAACCCGCGAGCACCGCGTCGGGCTGTTGCTGGCGCTGGCCAACCTGCCCGCCCACCCGGATTCGGTGCCGATCAACCGGCTGGTGCAGGTCGCCGGCACGCCCCTGCACGGCACCGCGGAACTGGACCCGTTCGAGTTCGTGCGGATGATCGCAGTGGCCCGCATCGTCATGCCACGTTCGATGGTGCGGCTCTCGGCCGGGCGCGAGGCGATGAGCGATGAGCTGCAGGCGCTGTGCTTCCTGGCCGGAGCCAACTCCATCTTCCATGGCGAAAAGCTGCTGACCACCGGCAACCCGGACACCGAACGCGACCTGGCCCTGTTCGAACGGCTGGGGCTGCGCCCGATGGCGGTCACGGTGGATGCCACCGGGCACGACCACCCGGGTACGGTCCATGCCGATATCACCGCCGGCGGCAGCTGCGGGCAGGCGGCCTGAGCCCCGAGCAGCGGGCCCGGCAACCGGGTACGCTAACGGCCCACCCGGACCCCCTGACGACCATGGCCCGTCCTGACCTGCACGACCGCATCCAGGCCCAGCGCAAGCTCCGCGACGCGCAGGGGCGCCTGCGGGTGCGCCGCGTGGTGAGCCGGCGCGATGGCGTGCAGCTGGAAGTGGATGGCCACTGGCTGACCAACTTCTGCAGCAATGACTACCTGGGTCTGTCGCAGCAGTTCGGCGTGGTCAGCGCACTGCAGGATGCCGCCGCGCGCGAAGGCGCCGGCGCGACCGCCTCGCACCTGATCTGCGGCCACCACGCGCTGCATGACGCGCTCGAACGGGAGATGGCCGACTGGCTCGGCTATCCGCGGGCCCTGCTGTTCGGCAGTGGTTTCGCCGCCAATCTCGCCGTGCAACAGGCGCTGCTCAGCGAAGAGGACGATGTCTGCGTGCAGGACCGCCTCAACCACGCCAGCCTGCTTGATGCCTCGCGCCTGGCCGGTTGCCGCCTGCGCCGCTACCCGCATCTGGATACCGAAGGCGCACTGCGCCAGCTCAAGCACGCGCCCAGCGGCGCGGCGATGCTGGCCACCGACGGCGTCTTCAGCATGGACGGCGACATCGCGCCGCTGCGGTCGTTGTCGCTGGTGGCGCGCATGCAGGACGCGCTGCTGTACGTCGATGACGCGCATGGCATCGGCGTGGTCGGTGAACACGGCCGCGGCTGCGTGGCCGAGGCCGGCCTGGGCGTCAACGATGTGCCGCTGCAGCTGGCGACACTCGGCAAGGCACTGGGCGGCAGTGGTGCGGTCGTGCTCGGCGATGAGGCGATGATCCAGCACCTGGCCGAAACGGCACGCCCCTACATCTACACCACCGCCGTGCCGCCGGCCCAGGCCGCCGCCGCATTGGCCGCGGTGAAGCTGGCGCGCCGCGATGACTGGCGCCGCGAGAAGCTCGCCGAACTGATCGGCCTTTTCCGCACCGGCGCCCGCCAGCACGGTCTGGAACTGATGCCATCCGATACCCCGATTCAATCCCTGCTGTGCGGCGCCGAGTCCACCGTGATGGCGATGTCGGCCGCGCTGGAAGCAGCCGGTTTCCTGGTCAGCGCGATCCGCCCGCCGACCGTCCCCGAGGGCAAGGCGCGCCTGCGCGTGACCTTGTCCGCGCTGCATGCGCCGGCACAGGTCCACGCGCTGGTCGATGCGATCGCCCATGCACGCGACACTGCGGTCCAGCAGCACGCACTGAATGCCCTGACCGCGTGATGCCGCAGCGTTGAGCATGCATATCGAGGTCATCGGCCAGGGCCCGGCACTGGTCCTCATCCACGGCTGGGCCCTGCATGGCGGTGTGTTCGCACCGCTGGTGGAGCGCCTGTCCGCGCACGTCCAGCTGCACCTGGTGGATCTGCCCGGCCACGGCGCCAGCCGTGACGACACCACGCCGCTGCGCCTGCCCTACGTGGTCAATGCCATCGCCGCCGCCACGCCACCGGCGGTCTGGTGCGGCTGGTCGCTCGGTGGCCTGTTCGCCCTGCATGCCGCCGCGACGCTGCCGCAGGTACGCGGCCTGGCGATGATCGCGGCCACGCCGCGTTTCGTGCGCGGCGATGACTGGCCGCACGCGGTGGAGCCGGCGGTGTTCGAGCAGTTCGGCCAGGATCTCGCGCAGGACTACCGCGGCACGCTGGAGCGCTTCCTGGCGCTGGATGCGATGGGCTCGGAGCACGCGCGGCAGGAACTGCGCACGCTGCGCGAAATGCTGGTCGCCCGCGGTGAACCGGCCCCGCGCGCATTGCAGGAAGGCCTGCGCCTGCTGGAGAACACCGACCTGCGCGGCGCCCTGGCCACCTTGGGCAAACCGAGCCTGTGGCTGGCCGGCCAGCGCGACCGCCTGGTCTCGGCGCGGGCCATGCAGGCCGCCGCGGCACGGGTGCCGGGCGCGCAGGCCCACGTGGTCGCCCAAGGCGGGCACGCGCCGTTCCTGGGCCATACCGACGAGGTCGCCACGCAGCTGCAACACTTCGTTGCCGCACTGTCTTGACCTGTTCCGGCCACGCATCGCCGATCATGTACGCCTGCCTTTCCCCACAGGACTGACCCATGGATCTTGGAATCGCCGGCCGCTGGGCCCTGGTCTGCGCCGCCAGCAAAGGCCTCGGGCTGGGCTGCGCGCGCGCACTGGCACGCGAAGGCGTCAACGTGGTCATCGCCGCGCGCGGTGAAGCGTCCCTGGACCGCGCCGTGCTCGAGCTGCAGGCCCTGCCGGGTGCGCGCCGGGTGATCGGGGTCGTCGCCGACATCGCCACCACCCAAGGCCGCGACGCTGCGTTGGCCGCCTGTCCGCAGGTCGACATCCTGGTCAACAACGCGGGTGGTCCGCCGGCGGGCGATTTCCGCCAGTTCAGCCGCGAAGACTGGATCGCCGCGCTGGATGCCAACATGCTGGCCCCGATCGAGCTGATCCGCGCCACCGTGGACGGCATGATCGAGCGCGGCTTCGGCCGCGTGGTCAACATCACCTCCTCGTCGGTGAAGGCCCCGATCGACATCCTCGGGCTCTCCAACGGCGCACGCGCAGGACTGACCGGGTTCGTGGCCGGACTGGCCCGCAAAACCGTCGCGCACAATGTCACCCTCAACAATCTGTTGCCGGGCCAGTTCGATACCGACCGCCTGCGCGGCAACTTCGCCTACCTGGCGCAGCAGCAGGGCATCGACGCCGGCCAGCTGGCCGAACGCAAACGCACCCACATTCCCGCGGGCCGTTTCGGCACCGCTGACGAGTTCGGCGCCGCCTGCGCGTTCCTGTGCAGCGCGCAGGCCGGCTACATCACCGGGCAGAACCTGCTGATCGATGGCGGCGCCTACCCGGGCACCTTCTGATTCCACCCGCACCACTGTTTTGAGCCGTGAGTACCCCATGACGTCCAGCTTCGATCCGCATCACGTCCGCCGCGCCTTCTCGCGCGCCGCCAGCAGTTACGACGCCGCCGCCGCGCTGCAGCGCGAGGTGGAGAAGCGCCTGC
>Ga0213829_1000148_pt1 | contig 90096 bp, 70 predicted proteins | sample MC6MC0896MG_FD_180665 | JGI IMG/M metagenome (GOLD analysis project Ga0213829, IMG submission 180665) | Enriched soil aggregate microbial communities from Iowa State University, Ames, United States - MC6-MC0896-MG | ecosystem: Environmental > Terrestrial > Soil > Unclassified | place: USA: Iowa... | reverse complement strand
TTCCTTTTTTACGGTATAACTATATGTTTACCTGGCCACATCTCGTCTCACACGAAAAGCCAATACATTTTGCATAACAACAATATAATGACCTTTTTGTAATTCTCAGTAAATATAAAAGCCATATATCTCGACATGGCTTTGAACTAAATTTAAACATATGATTCACTAGTGCTCTACATATTACATCATTTGACAGAGCACTAGCTATTGTAAACTACTTATACGAATTAATCGATTTGGATACTTTCCAGTCATTGCCTTCACGAACCAAAGTCACCAAATCAGTCTTAGTAAAATCTTCAAATTTCAACGTTACTTTAGCAACCATATAGCCTGCTGACTCTTCAAGGATATCCGTACTTACAGTACAGTTCAACTTTTCGCCTTTTTGTTTTTTCAAGGATTTAACCACTTCGCTGCGGCTGTTAATTTGTGCATTGGAAGCTTGGATCTTTTGATTGAAATCTTCAGCGAATAACTGCTCTACACCTGCTGATTCTCCCGCCGTCGTTACCGCAACATAGTGATCAAGTGCAAAGTCTGCTGTAGAAAGGTTAACGTTTGCTTTCTCTGATTTCGATGCGGGTTTGTCAGCTGCCATAGCAAATGTAGATACTGCGATTAAAGCTGCTGCTGCGAATGTTTTTACTAATGCTTTCATAATGTCTTTATTTTATGGTGTTAGTTTTTTTATCTGTTCTTATTTGTTGACTCAAAACTACGACACAATACGCCCCTAGACTACGGGCTTTAGACCAACGATCAGGAAAACTCGGTGAATGGCAGGAATGGAGAGATAAGAGAACCTTTAACAATAATTATTTTTTCTTGCGCAAAAATTTACCTTTGGTATCAAAATATAATTTATTGTCATTCGTTAGTTCCAATTTATACCCTTTAGAAGATTTATCAATGCTCTCCACAGCAGTACTATTGTAATTTTCTTTCAAGTAAGATTGTATAGACTGCGGAAAAAAAACGGTCGGCAGTCCAATTCCATCTGGAGCTTTAACCTCGATCCAGTTACCCAATTTCCCAAAGTCAATTTCCGTACGATCAGCCAATATCACTTCGTGAAATGTCCCTGTGGCAGAAGGGGATTTCTTTACCTTTACTTCAAGTATCTGTACATCCGGAAAATATGCCTTAATAAATGCCACAGCACTATCTGGTAGCGTTACATTCTCTAAAGGTCTAGATTTAAGTTGATTATCTTTACTGAAATTATAAGCCTTATTACTTTGCGCAGCATTTGAACATGCGCAAAAAATTAAACAAGTAGGTATTACCAAGAATAGCTTCCACATGATCGTTGTTTTTTAAAATAATAACTTTTAAAGAAGCAAAATGTTTTTATAACTCTTTTAGTTGAAAAGCGCTCAATTAAGCAGGTAGATTGCTCTTGTTTGCTGCAACGTATTTTGAAAAATCATTCCATATATAGTCATCATCTCCATAATCGCTAACGTAAGCACACTATTAAACTATTTCTGCGCTTTAGATTTTAAATAGTTTAGTATGTCTTCTCTAAGTCTAAACTCCTTGGATCCATCTTTGTATTTTTTACTCATCAGACTTTCTTGTATGGTCTTCTCGATTCTAGGGCTTTCATTATGTGCCTGGATAACACAACAGTATTTTGGAATTTTGATTTTCCGCTCTATTATCAAATACTTAAGAATTTCTAAATTATCAAAAATTATAGCATAAGAAATTGGACCATCTCCCTCACTATAATCATATTGATTAATATCCGCACCTTTATTAACCAATAATTTTACCATATCTAAACAGCCACTTTTACATGCTTCAAGTAAAGGGCGATTTGCAACAGTGTAATTAGCATTTGCAAAAACTACAGGTAGGCTATCATTCACATTGCCTTTATAAGATATTAAAAGATCTAAAATATCCAGATCACAGATTTGTTTTTTATAGATATGATTACAAGCTATAAACATCGGAGTTGTTAAATCATCTTCATCCTTATTTGATCTTATATTAGGATCAGCTCCCGCTTCCAATAAATAGCGTACCGATTTTTTTAGATTATTTGCAACAGCCAACATCAATAATGTATGACCATATTTTGGTTCTCTAATATCTGGAGAAATTGCTGACTCTCTCAGAACTTCATTAATTCTTTCTTTCGATTCACTTTTTACGGCATGCGCAAGGTCTCTCGTTGCATTCCCTTTAAAGAGATCAAAATCAAAACCAGGAATAGGTTTACTACAACCACACGTTATTAAAAAAATGAATACTACTATAAAATATTTCATGCATAGAATTATTTACTGCCTAAGCTCTTTAGAACGCTCATGATACGATGACCTTTTTTACAGTTTAACTATCAAATGTTGAATTAGTTATCCTAGGATCAATAACCACTATTTTTTGATTTTTCGAACATACGCTTAACAAGACAAAAGCTATCATCGTAAATCTAAACATAATTAGTATTTTCATGAAGAGAATTTAAACATTAAGCTACTGGAATATTCATTTCGTGGCCAGCTGTTTAAAACAGTAGTTATCACTTGACCTTTAGTAATAATAGCATGTTCCGGCTTTGAAATCATGGATGTACGTAGAATCTCAAAACCCTAATTAGAAGTTTGTAAGAACCAACGGAAACCAAATTCGCTAAAAAAATGAAATTTTTGATTAGAGTAATTTTATTGACGATAATTGATTTTGTAATTATTTGGATATGGGTTAGACAGATGAACCCTGATCCAAGCATTTCTATTGGAATTTTAATACTTATTCCGCTTGTGGTCATCTTGAATTTGATTATAGCGTTGATTTTATACTTCACGAAAAAGGAATTTGTTTCCCTTTTCATCGTTAATTCAATTATTTCTGGAATATTAATGTCATACTTATTTGGGAAAGGAATTGATAGATACCAAAATAATAGACTTGAAAGTTGGACCTTTAAATTGAAAAATGAGACTTACACGATTACACATTGGAAGCTCGAAAACACTTTTAGTATCAGTGAAAGTAGCAGACCTGGTTCATCAAGTGAATTTTTATCGGGGAAATTTATTAAAAAAGGAGATAAATACTATCTGTCAACAGACACAACTGAGTTCATCATCAAAAAAGGATATCTGTATAAATTTAGAGATGGTAGCGACAGTATAAAGTTGACTAAAATTGAAAGATAGTTACTTAAATAATAGTTATAACTATATTATCAATTTCTGTTATCTTTATAAAAACATGATGATATGGTCGACCTAGAACGCAGAAAGATGCTTTCATATCACCTAAGACATTTAGTCATCGGGCGTATTAGCAATGATGAGTTTGAAGAGGAAATGCAAGACAATGTATCTTTTGGTTATCTTCCTGAACAATATTATTCCTCAAAACAAGCGAAACTTGACGACCCTATTATAAGGCCAATGCTCGAATTAAGCTGGTGCTTATATAGCGACTTAGGAAATCATAAACTTACAGGTAAACACCAACTCGCTGATGAAGAACTGAAAAACATTGCTCGGATTATTTTATTCTTAAATTCAAATTTAGAGTACGAATGGCCTTACTTTGATCGTATAAATCCACTAATACGGTTTTCATTTAAAGACTTGTTATTTACTATCCTAAGCTTTGGCCAACATTATAACGTGAAATTAAATGAATGGAAAGTACAGTTTGAAAAATTTAAGAATACAGGAGATCACGATCTATGGCCCTTCATCAGCAAAGAACAATATGAACAGCAATTGAAAAAACAACCATTTTTATGGGGGCGTAAACCTGACTGAATTTAGCAAATCATTCCTCCCTTTTGATCGTAAAAAAATCGGTGTACAGTCTTTGGAAAATGAGAATAATAAGCTTTACAAAAATTCACTACACTTCTTAATAAAAATCACCTCGAACACTTGTAAGAATAACCAATAAATATTTCATATTTTAATCTCTTTATTTTTAATAATATGATCAAACTGAAAGACTTTTCTTGAAAATCTAATTTGGTTTTCCTTATTCAGAAAATCCTTATTCTTCTGATACAGTTCCTCATCTATAAGGATTCTTCCGTTATAACATCGAAATCACTTTCTTAAATTTATATCGCGCTGACTTTTGGAGGCTTCCTATTGAAGCGTTGTATTCTTTTGGCTATAACTGCTCAAAATTTCAAACTTCCGCCTGCCAAACCACTTCGATTTCATCACCGCTTATGATGTCGATAATATTATTTACATTACCGATAGAATAGTGTTTCAGATCCCAATCTATAAACATTTCTTGACTTTCTCTACGAAACCAATCTAAATAGTTTGAATTATCAGATACCACTAAACCTCTATAACCTGGGTGCTCATAGAGGCTTCTTGATCTTGCACCTTCATCTGTCACTTGATAAGACATCACACCTTTAAATTTTAAGATTAATATTCGGTCATCTTTCATTTCAGCCAGATGAATCTCTATGCGACCACCGTTGTCCGTTAAATGAACAAAATAAAGATCATTTGGTGGAGGAGATATTGGATCCCATTTTATAAAATCATTCATCAGCATTTATTCTTAACATTATTGTAAATAAAGTTGGTAATAATACTTTTCTGCCATAATTAATATATCCTAGCGATCCTATTCCATTCAAACATAGCATGCTAAAGTGAAACCTGCATTAAAAAGGTTAAAATTCCTCAAAAGAAATCGTTTCAATTTGATTCTTATTAGCACGATTCATATCAACCCTTGTAGCCATAAAACAAAATCCGTCCGATATTCCCATACCAACTTGATTTTTAAGATTACGGATATATTGAGTGTTCCAGTTCTTTACCTTTTCAACAATATGAGAGGATATCCCCACATTAGCCTTCTCCAGATCAGTGTTACTAAGCAACAATTTAACAATGTGAAGTTTTTTACGACCAGTCTGCCGATGATAACTATAGGCTACACGATCATTCCAGATTAGCCCAACATAATCTCCCCAAGCAAGATTAAATCCCTCTAAAATCGTAAAACGATCTGACGAAATCACATCGAAAGCCTCATTTGCCAATATATTTCGACCTTGCTTTCCAAAATAGATAATACTTGCATAATCATCCTTTTTATCCATATTATTGAAATAGATTAATTGATCCATATGAACTTTTTCCAGCACCCCGATAGCCTTTTTCGTTAGAACCATATTTCCTGAGCAGGCTGTAAATAAAAAACAAATTAAACCAATTTTCAAATAATGTATCATAAGCTAAATTTTATGTTATATGCAATTCAGCGCTTAATAAGAAGATCCTTTACCATAGAAGAAGATATCACTACTCTTGAATAGTGATCACCCGACTACTATAATGCTTTTGATCTAAAGCGTGAAGAGGATATAAATCTTTTAATGATACATTGTTATAAAACCTATCGCTCTCAATTTTAAAAATAGAATCTTTTACAGACATTAACATGGAAGTAGTGTCAATACAAATAGCACATTGCTGTATCTCCTGTTTAAAAAAAATAATTTGCCATTTTTTACAGAAATTGAATTCTTTTATATAAGGATTTTTTCTTGCATAATACGTTATTTTTAGATGGTCTAGATCGTGAAGAATATTCGCTACCCGGCTCGCTTTCATTGTTTTTGCACGACCAATTGAAAACGTCGAACTATCCTGGTAGAAACTGCTTAGCAAATCATCCATCTGCCATGAAATATCGTTTACATAGGACGTATCGGAAGAGAAAATCATCACCTTATCATATTGGCTATTTTCTTTACTACTGTTTCCGCAGCCCAACAATACGGGAAGCAATACATATATAAGTCGTTTCATATTTTAGGTTTTTGAGACATCACAGACGGTTACCTCTTCCTTACTTAACCAGCGAAATGTAGCAGGTTCATCCGAAAGCACCTCAATTGCATTTTCTAAATTATAAATAACGAAATGTTCAATATTTTTTCTTTCTAAAATATCATAGCTGCCCTCAATAACTGAATCCAAATAAGCGGAGCATGTAGATCTCGCAAATCCCCGAAAATCGTCGTTCTCGTTAACCATCTTCATTAGCGCCAAGTCGATCGTAACTTTATACGAAACAAAATACTCAAATTTTATTTCGAGAATTTGAGTGTGATCAACTAAGTTTTTTAAAAGAATAACTATTTCACTGCATTCCACATACATTTTATAAAAAAATAAATCTTGAGGAAGGGATAAATCAATAGCCCATTTTTCATATTTATCTTTCATCGTGAAGTATCTAAATTTTGTTTCTATTACTTTTCTTCCAAATTCAATATGAGGGCGCTGATGTTAGTCCTACAGGGCCAACCTAACTACCTATCCAAATTTTCAATTTCTTTTTTGAAATCAGCTAATAGAGAATAAAATCGAGTTTTCAATAGCTCACTTTTTCTTTTATTATCCATAACAATTTCATTAAAATAGATCGCATCAACCCAAATATTTAAATTATTAATATTCGTTTCGAGCATGAAATCATAGGCCTTTTCAATATCTGATAATTCGAAACTTGAATATATATCCTCAGATTTGGATAATTGCATAGCGCTCAATAATAACTGACTTGACCTTGAATCCATTTTATAGCAATTATTCAATTTATCAAAATTTTCCAGGAACGACAGGTCGTTACCAACTCCACGCTGAAGTTGATTTAATGCTTGGGCTAAAGAATCTTCAAAACTTTTTAACGCCAGTAGGTGCTTTTTAATATCCATTACTTATTCTTTTTTACGCCCCATAATCTAAGTAACTGACCGCTCTATTTTTTCATAATATGATCAGCTGTAGTTACGACTCTTGAGATTCTAATCTTATTTTATTTCCGGTTTATACCATGGTCGACACTGAAGATTTTGGGAACAATATCGGTACAATGATCAGTTCTTATACATAAGCCCAGTACGATTAAAAGTTAATCCAGGAAACTTCAGGATCTAGCAGAGTAATTACATCAATTATATTATCACTAGTACATACCATATAATGATACTTCAGTAAGTCATCAAAGATTCCATAACTCTCCTCATCAAACCATTCAAGAAATTTTGAAGCATCTGTTTTACAAAATGTATATATGACCTGTCTATCCAAAGTTTTCAACCGGCCTGATTCATTTACTATTCGATAGCCTAATGGGTTACTAAATTCTATTTTTAAACACCTATCAACAAGATCAGATTCTTTTAATAAGACTACTAATTTCCCACTTTGAAAATACATTTCATAAAAAAACGGATTATTTGGCAGGTCCTTTAAAGGATTCCATCGTTCATACTTTTCTTCCATAATTACGATAATCTAGCGACCACACGCTATTTGTGCGAAATCTCAGCACGAATGGTGAATACCTAAAGTTAAATTAAAAGTTCCAAACTTGTATATCAGAAAAAAAGCCACATCTCCCGACGCGGCTTTTAAATTAAACTTAAATAGATAATTCTCTAGTGGCCTGTCCTTCACCCGAACTGACAGACCACTAACTATTAGATTTTATTTGTACGAATTGATTGATTTCGAAACTTTCCAGCTGTTACCCTCGCGCGCTAAGGTGACCAGGTCAGTCTTGGTAAAGTTTTCAAATTTCAAGGTTACTTTAGCGACCATATAGTCTGCTGACTCTTCAAGGATATCGGTGCTTACGGTGCAGTTCAGCTTCTCTCCTTTTTGCTTTTTCAAGAATTTAACGACTTCGCTACGGCCATGACTTTGCGCATTGGACGCTTGAAACTTTTGGTTAAAATCTTCAGCAAATAGCTCCTCTACACCTGCTGATTCTCCCGCAGTGGTTACCGCAAGATAGTGATCAAGTGCCAAGTCTGCTGTGGAAAGATTAACATTTGCTTTCTCTGATTTCGAACCTGGTCCTTCAGCTGCCATAGCGAATGTTGATACGGCGATTAAGACTGCTGCTGCGAATGTTTTTACTAAAGTTTTCATAATATCTTTTTTATAGTGTTGGTTCTGTTGTTCTTATTTGTTGACTCAAAACTACAACACAATAGGTCCCTGGCCTAGGGGCTTTAGACCAACGCTCGGGAAAACTCGGTGAATGGCCGAAATCGGGAGGTGAAAATATGTACGAATACCGTCTCTAATTTTTGAGCAGCTTTCAGTTTACTGGGAAAACTAAATATCAACTAAATAAGCGCGAATATTAGATCAACTCTCACGAATACGAATCGCTCAGCCCAATCAAATTTCTTGTGATTACTTTTAGTATTAGATAATTAAAACATGCCCAAAAGGCATACATTATTTAACAAATAAAACTTAAAAACAATGAAAAAGTTATTGATGAGTTTGGTAGCCCTAGCTGCGCTATCAAGCGCGGCTTTTGCAGGCACGGACACGAAAGCACCCAAAGAAAATGCAGAAGTAAAAACAAGTACTTCGTCAACAGCCGAAAACGCCAACAAAGTTGAAGTTGCCGAATCAACAAAGGAAAACAACGCAAAGTTTCTGAGAAAGTGTGTTTACACGCTAACGGTCTACAATAGTAGTGGCGAAGTGATTGACACTTTCACTTCGCAAACCTATGTTGAAAATTCCTGTTCAGGATTCTTCGACAACTGTAGAACGATTTACAGACATATGCTTGCCAATGGTGAATTAGGAATATAGTCTGCAAATTATATTTCATTCGAATTATAAGTGCTGAAACATAAGTGGGGCCAAGGCCCCGCTTTGTATTGATTTAAAAGGCCTGGTCAGAAATAAAACATATTTACTTTTTGTTTAAAAAAAGAATACTTTTAAACGTATTGAAAAAGACTTCGTAAGTCTGGCAATTGGGCTTTTAGGTGACAAAAACCTCCTGTCGAAAAATCGATGTCGCAATTATTTTTAGACTATAAATCCGAGTATAAAATAGTATTATTGGATATACATTAAAATTTAAGCCATATGGGAAGGAGCCTTTTCTTACTATTTTTTGCCAAGATACTGTTGACAATCCATGTCAGTTGTTCGGGTCAGCCGAATCAAAAAGAGTCTGCTATTGATTCAATTAGAAATACAGGCAAGAATTCTGATAAATCTCAGGTATTCCCTAAAAGAATAACGCTTGGAAGTCCTGTTTCTAAAGAAATAGGATTATTAAAAAAAGTAATTCTTGAGAATAAGAAAGTAAATACGAAGGAAGAATATGAAAACAACTCATTTTTAGGGGTAAAATATTTTTTCGACCCTAAAAACTATATCATTTTAAAGGTCAACACAGATTATCCAGCAATTTTATTCGAAAAATACAATTATAACGCTAACCTTGATTTGACGAAAAACTATCATCAGTTCTATCAACATCCAATGGTTGGTTTTATGCAAAATAATCAGATTTATATAGGTGTAAATGCAAATACTGCTTTTGAAAACCATAGCTTGTTTCCCATCAAATTTAACGGGCATAGTCATAGTCTCGTTGAAAAAATCGGTGACAGACAAGTCAATAACTATCAATTAGTAAATAAAGTTGCTGTTGATAGCTTGGAATTAAAGTACGGTTCCAATAGAGTTTATTTTAATAATGACTGGAACCTTTTAAAAGAACCCAATCCAAAAAATGAATTTTATGAAAAGGTAGTACGCTTAAAAAATTCACTTAAAGCTGCTGCTCAAAAAAAGGAGATTAATCCCGAAGACATTGATTTATCCATTTCAATGGTAATCGACAAGGAAGGAAAAGTTAATAAACTTGATGCTTATATGGAATATTCAATTCCGGAAAAACAATCTGTTCGAATAGAAGACTCAGTATTAAAATCCTTTGTAGAGACTTTAAAGATTGATCTTTTCAACAATTATTCATTTTTTATTCCAGCTCAGAACAAAGATAAAAATCCAGTGAGCGCATACTTTTTAACCCGATTAAACATTGGATTACCTTATCGAAATTTTAAATAACGAAACAAAAGAATATAAATCCGAAAAAGTCACATCGCTCGACGTGGCATTAATAGTTCAAAACGGCTACTAGCTACATTTCAAAAAGAAAGAGTCAACATAAAAATTGGAATCGTACGGTGAAAATTCAATAGTATTTAAAAACATTGGATGACGAAACAAAAACGAGGAAACGATATGAAACATAAAAATTACTGTATAAATACACGCTAAAATAAAAGGCCTGATCAATATCAGGCCCTTTTGACTAAAAAACTTTCGCTAATTTTGGCTTTTAAAACTTATGCGAATGATCTCACTGTACCTGCACCTCCAATAGCTTTAACCATCCTGAATTAGTTATATCGCCATTTACGGCCAGCCTTATTCCCGGCTGATTTTCATTTGTTGTATCTACAATGGCGACGGCCCAGGTATAGTTTCCAGCAGCTACATCGACATTAGCTTTCAACTCGTATGCGACTGGATTATTCTTAAGCCAGGTGGAAGGTTCTCCTTTATCATCAACAAAAACTTTTTTCACCCTGTTTTCTTCGTCCAGGAGTGCAAAAGCCACTTTATATTTATAATTCCATTGAGGAATATTATTCGGAAAATACCCCCAGCCCATATTCCGCCAGCGGTGGTTAATTGTCGTTTCAGTACCCGAATTGACTTTCTCTGGTAAATAAATACGATCGGGATATAAACGATAGCCACCTTCAGAAATAAAACGCTGGCATAAGGTAAAAGATTTGGTGAACCAGCTTTCAATTTCACCGATACGGAAATCCATCATGTTTACAGCAGCTTCCAAGGAGCTGTCAAATTCGCCCTGCCGAACATCTTCGGGATGGTCTTGCCTATACTTGCCACTTGAGTCTGTCCAGTAACGGTGAGTGCCCGTCGTTATCCAACCGCCTTCCATAATAATCGGGCGTTTAAAATTCCAGACCTTGGCAAAATTCTTCTCCCAACTTTGATAATAATCGGTCATTCCAAAGGCATCCTGACGCAGGCTGTACCCTTTGTTGATCATCTTATTCAACAGCTTCTCCGAATTAGGATTGGGAGCTCCATTACCCGCAGGGTCGCCAACTAAGCGATGATAATTGATCAGCAAAGGCACTTTTGTAAAGTTCTTGGAATACACATCTGAAATCCAATCAACAACTTCTTCTTTGATCACCTCAATATTTTGACCGGAGGGATTATTGGGATCTTCATAAATGACACTATGTCCCTCGCCCCACAAACCGAGTCCATAGGCATCGACAAAGGAGGTCTTATTTAAATCATTAAAATCCTTCGCCAACTCTTCGATCAGCTTGCTATAATATTTCCGAAAAACAGGATCTTGCAGCACGGGTGTTTTTCTATCCGGAAAAGAAGCATTGGCAACATAATACTTGGCGCCTGCATCGAAAACAAACTGCGGCGTATTTGCTCCTTGATCGCGACCGTCGACGACTATACGAAAGGCAATTGGCAATCCTTTATCTTGTGCCCCTTTGATCATTTTATAGATTGCCGTGCTGGGATCCCTCCAGGCATATACGCCATCTACAGGATTAAAAGTTCGCCAGCTGGTACGGATATAACAGGCAGATGCATAGTCAATTGCTTTGACCGTTTTACCTAAGTCAGGTACATAGAATTGGGTGTCCCAATAGGAAGGAGTCCCCGAAGCTGAAGCATACATGACCCAGCCGTTTAAAGGGTTACGAAACATGGAACTGCGGTTGTAGCTGGGTTTCACCAAGGTCCCTGCTATATCTTTTTCGTTATCAGCACTATCTTTCTTGCATGAAACCGCTAGAAAGAAAAGCATGATAGCAAATGCGCTGAGGCAGGCTTTTTTATAGTTTATATTGTTTTTCACTTTCAGAAATGTTAAAGTTAATTTAAATGCTTTGATACAATTGCTTACCGTTTTAGCCCCAGAATTGTCATGTTCCTTAGATCAAAAATCAGCACATTGGTCGTGGCAGGAATGGTGAAATAAGAATTTCGGTTGGCGCCAACGGTACCTCCGCCCAATTCTGCAACTTTTCCTAAAGTAAGCGTCAGGGTCTGAGCCACACCTTCAGTCGTAGGCGGAGCACTAAAAGCATAAGCCAGGTTTTTGTTATTACTGTTGTCTCCGGTCACGATAAACTTGGTGGTCCCGACTTTACCCCCAGTATAGACCAAAACCTGCGGATCCGCCAAACTTACCTGACAATCCATTTTTACCGGAGTTCCCCAGCCATTGATACTTCCGTGCATCCACAAATCCGCCACCGTGGTCGTATAAGGCTGATCCCCTGTCCATGTCACTATTTTGGGAGCAAGTGCTTTCGCTGGAGAATAAATGGTTGCTGTCGCTTTTTGCATATTGACCACAACGCGATACTCGCCCGCAGTTGCTATTTTCCAGGAGAATACGTTTTCTCTCATTTTGATGCCAACGGCATTTCCATCGTTTAGTTCAGCGCTTCCATCGGAGGTAACAACATAATTGGTTTCACCGTTAAATTCGACCGGAATTTCCAGTTCGCCAGGCTGCAAATTCAATACATAAGCATACTGATCCAGATTTTCCAATGTTTTTGGCATCTCCACTTTGCTCCCGCCAACGGCACTTCCGCTCAAGAACACTTTATCGGCATCAAAAACAACCGTCTTGATCGGGTTTACTGTAATTCTTACGGTACGTACTTCGGGTGCCTCAAAAGTTGCACCGCCCTCCCATTGGGCAACGACTCTAAACTCTAGTGTAAAGCTTTTATTTGCTGGTATGCCCCACTTTTCATTTGCCCAATTTTGTAATTGTTCGGAAGTAAAGCTTCTGCTCAATACGTTATCGTCTTCATAGTTGAATATGGCTGTACCGGTACCAAAATTGTTCCCCACCACATCTAACATCGTACTGTAGCTGACCAAATGATCATCTGATTGTACCCTAGCGGGCTTCCAGTTAAATGTGACGATATCTTTGGTCAAATTGACTTCGTCCAGCGTAATGTTTTCCGACGAAGGCTGAAGGTCCATCGTTTCATTGACTTTGGGTATATCCTGAATTTCCTGTTTGCAGGATAACTGGCAAAGTACCATGCTTAAGAAAAATAAGGTTTTGTATAAATAATTGATGATTTTCATTGATTTATATTTTTGCTAACGTTTGGATAGAATCATGCGCTTGACTAGCGCAACTGCTTTTTTGTCATCAGATGGGAAAGCTGCCGAAAATACGATTAGGATTTGGACAGCCTCCCATAACCATTAATTATAACCCGGATTCTGCGGGAACGGTGCCCCTGTATTGGCATCCCTGATCACCTGTGGAATAGGCCATAAGATATTGTTGTCCGTAATTTTATCCTTGATCGCATTATTGTATTTTTTGACCCGCTCCACCAAAGTATTAGTACGCACCAGGGTAAATCTTCTGCTTTCTTCACCAACTAATTCGCGGATACGCTCATCGAGCAGGAAATCCATATTCATCTGAGCGCCGGTAATTTCGGACGCTCCCGCTCTTTTCCGCACTTCATTGACGGCTTGGGCAGCTTTATCTGGCATATTTTGTCCCAAATATGCTTCAGCAAGCAACAGATAGGTTTCAGCCAAGCGGAATTTCATACGGTCTTTATAACTACCGGTCAAACTTAAATTTTCAGTACGTCCGTAAAAGAATTTTGTAATCGCTGGAAATAAGCTTTTTGTCGTAAACCAGGTCTGTTCGGTAATATTGGCTTTTTTACCATATAGCGAGGCCTCATTCGCGTTGTTGTAATACCAGTTGCGTTTAATGTTATAACCTGAATTACGGATATCATTTGCTTCGAAAATACCAGCGACATTGCCTGTAGCATTGGTACCTGTGGTGCCTACCCACCACTTCATTGGTACTAATTGTGCAATACCACGGCCGCCCAATGTGTCAGCCAAAACAAATCCTGTAATCGTCGAGTAATTGGGTATCCAAGCCCTACGCGTCCAGTCATCCGAATTGGTACCACCACCGATCGTGTTAAACTGGAACTGCAATACCCAGATACTTTCTTTATTGCCACTTTTTCTATTTTGGTTATTTTCCAGAAATAAATCGCTAAATACATCGCCTGGTTTGCTGCCATTTACGCCATATCTGTTTTTCATAAGGTTATAATACCCACTATTGATGACCGCCAATGCGGCCTTTTCTGCTTCGGCATGATTGCCCTGCAATAGGTATATTTCGCTCAGCAAATGACTTGCTGCCCATTTGGTCAGCTTTCCTTCTTTTACGTCGTCCGGATTTGTAGGCAGGTTATCCACCGCAAACTTCAGGTCGTCTACCATGTGGCCGATGACTTCGGCTTTTGGTGTACGGGTAAAATTAAGCTGAAAATCATACAGGATAGTTTCCACATAGGGTACATCGCCATAGAGATAAACCAAGGTACGGTAAGCATAAGCCCGAAAGAAGCGAGCTTCAGCCTGAAAACGTGCCTTATCCGCGGGCGTATCCCAATTGGTATTTTTTTCGGAATAAACCAGCATCAGGTTTGCCGATGAAATGAGGTTGTAAGCCCAATTCCAGTAAGTACCCACAAACCGTTCTGAGGCAGTAAGTGTAAGGTTTGCAAAAGCCGTCAGCGAGCCATCGCTATTAATGGCATCGGCGATATCTGTAGATACCTGTAAAGCTTCATATGGGCAGGCACCATTATGGATGAAGGCGCCACCTTCGCCATAGGTATTGTATTCTGAACGTGTGAGTGTATACAAACCAGCACTCCCCACCTCGAAACCGTAGGTGCTGGTATAGGTATTGGAGGGGGCCAGTTCAGTTTTCAGTTCTTCCTCCAGAAACTTCTTACAGCCTCCTAAGGTTAACAATACGATAAGCCCTAAACTTGTTGTGATAATATTTTTCATTTTCATGTCCATTCGATTAGAAGTTTACATTTAAGCCAAACATATACGAACGTGCCGTCGGATAGGAGGCCATCCAGGTGTTGTCGTAATTGAGTACCTCTCTGATATTAGAAATCGTATTCAGATTGTTCACGCTAGCGTTTATATCAATACCATTTACACCGACCTTTTTAGCAATTTTGTGTGGCAATTTATAACCAAAGGTGATGTTCTTCACCTGTACGTAGCTCACCTTTTTATAGTACCCGTGTCCTAATGGATTGAGATAACCGGGTGAAACAATCGTCGCATTGGGATTCTCCGGTGTCCAATAATTGGCATCGTGTACATAGTTGGTAATCCCGAAAGTCCAGGCCCCAAGATTGGCCATGTGATCATCGCGCCATACATCAAAAACCCCGGTTACCAACGCAGATGCATAAAAATTTTTGTAAGAAAACCGATTGGCTAAAGATGCTGTATAGCGTGGATTTTTAGATCCGATGACCACCCTGTCACTCGCTTCTATCTTGCCGTTACCATCGCGGTCGTACAGCTTGGCAGCTCCGGGTGCTGCCCCATCCACAGTAATGGTTTCTCCATTTTGCCATACACCGATCATTTTATAATCGTAGAATACTCGTAATGGCTTACCAATAAACCAGTTGTTGGCAATATCATCGATACCATCCCCTCTCAACTCGACAATTTTGTCTCGGTTTAAGGAAAACACAGCGGTCGTATTCCATTGAAAATTTTCTCCTTTCACGTTCGTGGAGTTTAAGGTGACTTCAATACCTTTATTTTGGGTGGCGCCGATATTGTCCCAAATGCGATTATACCCGTTCATGATAGGTACAGTGCGGGTCATCAGTAAATCTTTCGTTTTAGAGAGATAGGCATCGATAGTTCCCCCCAATCTGTTATTAAATAACTGAAAGTCCAGTCCCAGGTTGGTCGAATAGGTGGTTTCCCATTTCAGATTAGGGTTCCCCACACCATCACCGGCCAAATAGGCTGTCGTAACGGCAGTACCATCATCGCCCCAGATATATTTTACATTGGAGTATAAGCGGTCTAACGTGCGGTATGGTGTAATCGCCTGGTTACCGTTGGCGCCATAAGAAAGGCGGATTTTCAGCATGTCCAGCCATGTTACATGATCTTTTAAAAAGCTTTCCTCCCCGATTTGCCACGCCGCCGCTGCGACAGGAAAAAATGCGTATTTATTGTTGACACCAAATACAGAGGCTCCATCTGTACGTCCTGTCAGGGTCAATAGATACTTGCCTTTGTAGGCATAATTTATCCGGCCCATGTATGACAGCATCGCAGATTCCGATAAGGAAGCGCTGTTGGAAACAAGACGGCTGGCCGAACCGATCATAAAGTATTCGGTATCATCGGTTACAAAACCTGCACCGCTCTGGGCTGTTGACCAGCTTTTCGTTTTTTGCATACTGAATAAACCCGTCACATCAAAACGATGATCGCCGATCTGCCGCTCGTATTTGAGCAGGTTCTCCCAGGTATAATCGTTATAATTGGAATTGTTAATGGAAGCACTGCCTCCAGCCTGCGTACCCTGATCCCTGCCTTCAAAAGTATTGCGCCCGTAATAGGTTCCGGTAAATCCGTTCCGATAATTATAACCAAAATTTGATCGTAAGGAAAGACCCTCTACCGGCAGCAAAATATTGGCATAACCAGAAAGAAAGAAGTTGTTATTATACCTATCCTGAATCGCATTAACGTTGCGCATCGGATTGACGATCAATGAATACTCCATGGGTTCGGGCACATACTTCCCCGATTCGTCTTTATAGCTCCCATAAGGACTTTGTTTTATGGCATGTTCCAAATTTGGCGTAATACCACCGTCGCTTTTCCGGGTATATTGCAGGCCAACACCAGTGGTTAACCATTTATTAAAAGTCTGATCCACATTTGTGGTAATATTTAAACGGGACAACTTAGAATTGTATACCACACCCTCTTGATCCAAAGCTGCAAGGGCAGCCATATATTTTGTATTTTCTGTTCCACCGGAAATGCTCAACTGATGATCCATGGTCATGGCTTTTCGAAAGACGTAATCCTGCCAATTGTTAGTAATGCCTTTCGCGTAGTTGCCGCGCTCTGTTACGCTAATAATATCCCCGGCGATAGGATCTAATAGCGCTCCAGTATAGCCCTGCCTAATTCGGGCAATATCTTGTTGAAAGCGGATATATTCATTTGGTCCCATAACATTGATGCGTTGCATAGGCTCGGCCATGCCGATCAAAACTTTATAGTTTACCTGAGCTCTACCCAGCGCCCCCCTTTTGGTTTGTATCAGAATAACCCCATTGGCCGCACGCGAACCGTAGATGGCCGAAGCCGAGGCATCTTTTAAGATCGAAAGGTTTTCGACGTTGTTGGGATCGATATCTGCCAGAGATCCGCTGTAGGGAATACCATCTAAAATAATCAACGGACTATTGTTGGCCGATATCGAATTTTCACCGCGTATCAACAGGGTCTGTGATGCTCCCGGCGCAGCCTCGCCGGTCGTAATGGAAAAACCGGCAACCTGTCCCACCAAGCGATCCATCAGGTTTGAGGTAGATACCATGCTGAGCTGCTCTTTTCCGACCACAGCCAAACCTCCTGTTAAATCTTTCTTCTTGGCTGTACCATACCCTACGACCACAACCTGATCCAGGACATTATTTCCTGACATCTTCACATTGATGATTCCTGATGGATTGACCTTTAATTCCTGGTTATTAAAACCGATGTAGGTAAAAAGTAGCGTAGCCGTGCGTGGCGCCAGAATGGTATAACGGCCATTTGCATCTGTCTGAACACCGGTTTTCGCCCCTTCAATCATAACCGAAACACCCTTAAGTCCTTCTCCCGCATCATTGGTGACCTGACCTTTGACATTTATTTGATCTGTTGCTTGCGAATAAGCATAATTAGCCGCCACCACCGATAGGGTAGCACTCATTATCCAGCTCCTGAGCCAGATATGTATCTTTTGTATCATTGATTTATAATGGTTAGTTTAAAATTTACTTGCGTTCTTTACTTTCCCTTTCTCGTAAAGAATATGAGTTTAAAATAGGTCTGCTTCAATAGGCTTGGATTTTTAATTTAAATTTTGTGATACATACTATCTCATTGCTGCAAATGCATGCGCAATGCCGATGGCAAGACTTCGTTTTCGTTCTTATTGACGAAACCTAAAATTCCGTTGCGCCTTGCTATTGATTTTTGTAAAGTTCGGATTACCCTGCGTGAGCCTAATCACGTGGTCGGGAGGAATTTTCATACACATATTTTGCTTTTTTAAAATTGGTTAAGACAAAACTATAATCATCACCAATTCGTAGGGTTCGTTTTTGTACGAAAATGGTTTGATTTTGTACAAAAGGCAAAAACATGTGTTTTTCGCTGTAAAATGGAGGTTAGAAGCGCTTTATTATTCGTTTTTTATACACATTAGATGATCTAGGATAACGGTATCGCTTGGTTGCACATCGATGGCTTCACCCCGACCTTTATAAATGATATCGCGGAAACTGGCCTGCGAGATACCTTTGGCTTTTATAGGTTGATGACTGATTAAATTTCGTACAAATAAGCCCTGCACATGCTCGCCATACTCGACCACCAAACCTTGTTTTGCTAGCGGACTGATGACCATATTCTCGATAAAAACATGACTTATACGAAGTTTACCCACAGGCATAATCCGTATGGATCGGTGTGAAATTGAATAGAAGTCCTGCCAGTTCTGGAGATAAATAGTTGAAATGTTGTCGATTTCGCCCCTATAAATCGAACCACTTACCACATTTACATTTTCTTCACCTGCTCCCACTCCGGTATCTGTCAACCCTATATTAATAAAGTCGTCGCCGCTTTTACCTTTGCAATTCGCAATAATAATATTTTTACAGCCAAAACGTATGCCCATGCCGTCTTGGTTCAAAATCTGTTTGTCTACTCCATCAACAGTTACTGCCTGCCTTACGTTAAAAGTAATATCGCTTACCTTACCGTTTGTACAGCGTTCCAATACCAGTCCATGCCCATGATAATCCTTTAATTTAATGCCGCTAACCTCAAATACATCAGTGTGAGCCAATATAATGGCGTGGTTCCGCCATCCTCCTTTTTGGTTCTCTCCGGGCTTACCTGCATCTGTACCATAAGATTGTCCAAATCCGCTGGGATTTAAAGACAAGATTTTATTATGGTCACCGGTAGCTCTGGGATGATCAGCTCCTTCTAAAAGAACATTTCCTTTTCCAATAATCCGGATATTCTTTGCAGGTGCTATATCTTTAATTGCCAGCCCTGCATTTGCCGAACGAATAAAATTATCCCGGCATTTATCCGATAGCTTAATGGTACAGTTATTCAATTCAAGTTCAAAATCGCCCGGAAGCAAAATGGCCTGATCGATGAGCCAGACACTTTTTTTTGTTACCGCATCGTATTTAGGGATCACTACTTTCCCGGTCGACTTTTTTGCTTCATTTATGGCTTTTTGTATACGTTCTGACTGGGAACCACTTTTGTATTTATTGGGGCTGATCGAAGTCTCATCTACTTTTTGGGCAACAGCCGCTGTCAGATAAATTACGTTAAACAAGCAAAAGCAATATGTAAGCAGAAGCGTTTTTCTAAAAATTGTCATTTTCATGATCGTTAGGATTTCAAAAATATAGAATTGCCTTTCACCTATCTGAAAGGGTATATCGGTCAACTATTGGCTGTATTTTTATTTCTTTCCACTCGAAACCTTTTTCTTAAACTCTGAAGGGCTCAGTTCAAACTGCTTTTTGAAACAGACGCTAAAGTATTTGGCATTGTTAAACCCGGTTTGGTAAGCAACTTCCGCTATCGTCAAATCCGATTTTTCTAACAGATAAGCACTTCTTTTCAGCCGCATATTCAAAATAAATTCTTTGATGGACATTCCCACAATATCATGTATTTTTTGATAAAGAATGGTTCTGCCTACGTTCATATCAGCCACAAAATCTTCTACGGAATAACTGGCATTGTCAATATTTTCTTCAATGACCTGAATAGCCTTAATCAGCAGTTCCTCGTCCATGGAGGTCACGGTTACATTGGAGGGATCTACCTGAACGTGTTTGCTGTATTTTTCTTTTAGTTCCCGCTGATTTCTTAGAATGGTTTCCGTCTGTTGCAACAGATAGTCGACATGAAACGGTTTATCAATAAACACATTGGCGCCATATTCCAATGCTTTTATTTTATTCTGGTTGTCATCTCCCGTACCCGAAATCATAATAATAGGAATATGGCTCGTCTTAAAATTTTGTCTAAGGCTACGGCATACTTCCAAGCCATTGCGATTTGGCATGATCAAATCGGTAATAATAAGTTGCGGATAAATTTTTTCGGCTTTAATTAAGCCCTCTTCCCCGTCACTCGCCGTGTACACATTATATTTTTCGGCCAGACGCTGCTCCAGATAAACACGCAGCTGTTGGTCATCTTCAATGAGCAGGATATTATCTGTCTTTTTTATAGGGATCGATCCTGTTTCTGGGGCTGCAGTATCCTGCGTAATAATATCGTCGATTTCAGAAACGGTGTAATCATACACATTAGGCTGCATGTCGCCTGCCCCGGCCTGTTTCCTTAACGGTAGTGAAAGGGTAAATGAAATTTTATCGGTCTTATTGACCATCCATATTTTACCCTCCAGCACATCTACCAGTTCTTTCACAATAGCAAGTCCAAGTCCTGAACTTTCTTCAAAAGTTGGCCGATGAGAAGATAAGCGGTTGAAAGAAGTGTAAAGCGTCGCGATCTGTTTTTCAGAAAAACAATCACCGGTATTTAAAACTTCAATGGAGATGTATTCGACTTCCGTCGGATTTAACGAAGGAAACCGTTCTTTTTCTTCTGCTGTTGCACTATAGATACGTACGCCCACATACCCGTTATCTGGTGTATATTTTAGGGCATTGGAGAACAGATTAGTCAATATTTTTTCGATAACATCGTAATCAAAGGCAACATATAAATTGTCCTTGTACGCGGAAATATTGGTTTCAACACCTTTTTTATTGGCATATAGCTCAAACAGGCTAAATATATCCCTTACAAAATTGATAAAATCACCAACCTGCGGATTGAGCGTAATTTTTTGGCTTTCTATTTCACGAAAGCGCAGCAATTGGCTAATCATCCGCTGTATTCTGGATACATTTTTCTCTATTAAATCCATGTATACCAAAGCAGTATCGTTGGATACAATAGTGTCTTTGAGTTGCATAAGAGGCTGTAAAACCAAGGTTAGCGGTGTTTTTAAATCGTGTGAGATATTGGTAAAGAAGTCGGTACGCGCCTGGTTTAGCTCTTGCATATTCTGTTCTTTTAAACGCTCGAGTGCTAATCGCTCTTTAAACACTCTTTTATTGCTGTAATATCTCATTATGAAAAAAAGCAGGGCAAAAACAAGTGCGGCATAGCAGCAATAAGCCCACCAGGACAAGAAAAATGGTGGATCGACGTGGATGTATAATCGTGATATTTGATCGCCCCATAGCCCATCATTGTTGGAAGCCTTGATTTCAAAGATATAATCTCCGCCCGGAAGGTTGAGAAACTGTACAGATTTCTGGTTGGCATGACTGATTTGCCAGTCTTCACCAAGCCCCAACATCCGGTAAGCGAACTGGTTCTTCTCTGCGGATAGATAACTATTTGCCGAAAACTTAATTTCTACATTGGACTGGCTACTGGAGAGCCTTATCTTGTCTTCTTTTTGATTGGAAAGACTGCCAATGTCTTTCGTTAAAACTGATGAGCCATCCGCTGGTTTCACGAGTTTATTGTTGACCAGAAATCCTGTAAAAAAAACTTTGGGTTTTTGCAGATTTTTATTGAGGTACGCCGGATCGAAAAGTAGAAATCCATTGGTACCACCAAACAGCATTTCACCCCTGGAAGTTTTGTAAGCGGCATGAATATAAAATGAACCAATGTTATTTTCCTGATAAAATCTGGCTTTCTCAAATTTACTGGATTTCCAATTGAAACAAAAAAGACCATCACTGGTACTTAACCAGATATTTTTCGTGGCAACATCTTCTAATATGCCAAATACCATTTTCGCCGGAAATCCGTTACTTACACTATAGTTGACATATGTCCCATCTCTTTTGAGTACATTTACGCCTTTGCCCAATGTCCCCAACCATACTTCGCCATTTGAAGTCACTGTATAACTGCACAGGTAATTTGCTGAATAGGAAGCATCTTTGAGCGCGTAGTGTTTCAATACCTTTAACGTATGGGGATTTACAACAAAAAATCCTTGATGGCTAATTAAACAGAGCTGATCTTCGTTATTCACATATAATGCTTCGACTTCGAGGTTCATTTTTTTGCCCTGCGCATCAAGGACGCTCACCATCTCTATAGGATCTAGTGGCTTCTTTCGATATAAAAATGATTTATCGGGATCTGTCATCCACCAGGTGCCTTCCTTATCGTTTACAAAATCATAAACGGTGAGTGGCTGCTGGCTCTCCGGAGAGCGGAAATTGAAACTGCTGAAATGCTGATTGTCCACATCATAACTACCAATACCGCCGTTATAGGCTGAAATCAACAGTTTTTTGCTCGTTCGGTCAAATTTCAGGCGTTTAATCATATGGGGACTCGACGAACTACCCTGCGATTTTTCTAGAGGGTTAAACTGATCCTTTTTTCTATTCCAGTAATTCAGGCTCCCCCCCTCGGTACCGATCCATATATTTCCCAGATGGTCTTCCTGAAAACTACTGACTATGGGGTGATTGAGTCCCCCTGGGCTGGGCTTGAAGTAACGTACTCGGGAATCGTAAAGCGAGCTATAAGCTATTTTACCACCGTAAGTACCTATCCAGGCTCCTTGGTCCGGATCCGGATAAATTGTCCATATCGAGTTATTCGGTAATGAATAAGCATCGTTCAAGTTCATTTGCAAGGTGCTGCTGCTTTCATTGGATGGATCATAAAGATACAATCCAGCTTGCGTAGCCACCCAGATCACCCCGGTTTGGTCCAAATATAATTTTTTGGTTAACACGGCTGAATTTCCCATTATGCTTACTGGGATCTTCTGTTTTAAGTTACCTGTTAAATCTGTTACATGGATTCCCCCTCGTTGTGTTAAAAAGTAATATTCCCCCCCGTACGCGACCGCATCGTTCACCTGATTTGTCGTACTACCAAAATCCGCAAACTGGATTAGGCGTTTTTTCGTCATTTCAACTTGATACACGACAGCGCCTTGGCTTAGAAACACCTGATCTTTAGCACTCAATATATTTTGGAAAGACTTGTTTTTGGGCAATAAAAAGCTTTCTGTCTGTTTATTTTGCGGATTATAGCGTAGTATGCTATTGTCTGACAGCATGTAAACCTGACCATCGCTATGTACACAAAGCGAACGGATCATTCCGGGAACCACGACATGAAAAGAAAACCGTTCGTAATCGAATTTTAATAAGCCTTGCCCAGAAGCTAGAAACAGATTTCCCTTTTTATCCCGAATTAAAGAACCATAACCCCATTTTTGCGTTGGTTTGATCGCAGAGACGATATCATTTAACTGATAAAAACTATTGCCATCGTACATGAAGAGCGCATCGGGCCCCGTGTACCAAATACGCCCTAAACTATCTTTTGCGATGCTCTGTATACCGCCATAATAGGAAGTTTCGGGCATCAGATGAAACCTATACCTCGAAAGATCGATACCGAGAACACATTGCCCCCAAAAAACGACGAAACAAATTATCAGACTGTATTTATTCATTTACTGATGCTACTAAAGCTGTTTAAATTTCTATCCAAGATTTACGCGTGCCAGTTACAATCAAAATACCCTGCTGCTAATTGTTGATCCGTGGTTCTATAAACTTCGATTATCTTACTATTAGGCAATGAGCTTCGTCGAAATTCTGGCCTCAGTTCTTTTTCAGCTGTGCAGATCCATGCAAAGCCAACAGTACCAATTTACTTAAAAACAGGCGTTGGGGACAAACTTATCTTCTTTTGCTGATTATTTTTGAGTTCGAAGATTACAAGTTCATTTTTTCCGGGTATTAAATCCTCCGAAGGAATTAATATCGACTGCTGTTTTTCTTCCTCCCAGTAAGATCCCAAATATTTTTGATTTAACCAGACCTCGCCCATTCCCCATCCTGTCATATTAAGATACTTATTTCCGGACAGATTGTGTTCGAACTGACCTTTGTAAAAACCGGGGCTGTCATTAGCTGATCTTTGTTCAAAAACCAAATCCTTCAGTGGATAATTACGCACCGTTAAGGGGATCATTTTCCAGTCTTGAAGGTCGTTTCCGTCTAAAGTAATGGTGCCAAATAGCCCTTTTGAATTATCTGTAATTTCTGGTCCGTAAGTGATCCGGCCAATATTCTCGACATAAAGTTGAAGTAAGTGTTTGCCTGGATTTGCTTTGATGGCTAGTTTTTTACTCTTATCTGTCAGGCTACCCTGTACCTTACCGTCGACATAGACCACGGCATAATCACGTACGTTTTCCAATTCCAGCTCTTCGCTTTCGGCATCAGTGTTTATCTCGGTCTGATAAAGTACATAGCCCGATTCGATGTCCAAATCATTCAAAGATAATGCATTTTCCGCCTCGACAGCCTTATTATAAACCTGGTTTACAGACGCTTTCTCTTCTAACCTAATTTCCTGTGCCATGAGGGGCTGTGCAAAAAAAACAGTCATCATAGATAATATCATTGTTCTTACCATTGTGTAAATCTTTCTTATTTCTCTAAAAATGATTGAATAAAAGTTTCGTCCACGGCCACTTGCGGCGAGAATTTCTCACTTTTTACATAATTATCGATACTGTACAACAATTGTTGGGTAGCGGGACGGTTATCCATATCATTTTTGGTATCCAATGCCAGTACCAGCAGTTTCCCGCCGTGCAGTTTGGCTTCAAAACCAATACCCAATTTCTGGTTGTTGTCGTAGCTGTCGATGACCTGTATAAATGGACGCAGTTGTTGTGGTGCATGTTGCATTTCGATTACTTTTGCATGGTTCAGGATATCCCACCACTGCCAATCGGTATGGTATGAAGTAAGAAAATCATTAAACATGGCCTGCTTATGATGAACCAGATTGCCGATAGTCATCGGTGCCCATGCAAACATAATGGGGTTCCAAAAATGATTGTGAAACAGTGACTTTCGACCTTTCACCTGGTCTGGAGAAGGATAAAGAACCACGGTTTTACCCTGGGCCAACTGCCTTTTTGCAACATCATCGTAGACATCGGTGTACAATACATTAGCTGTAGACTGCATCAGATGTTGATGCTTTGGATATACCCAAATGTCCCAGCTATTCTTAATGCTATCGTTCACCGCAAGATGAACCGTAACTTTTTGGGTGCTGATGTTTTTTAGGGAAATCTCAAATTCACCTACCGGCGATACATTTTCGTTGGCAATGGTTTGCTTTTTCAGTGTTCCCTTTTTCAATACGTTGCCAGCGGTATCGGTCAACCACCATTTAATTTTCGCATTTTCAAGTGCAGAATTGCTAAAGTTATATACCTCGGCTTTTCCCCTAAATGTTTCTGTGTTGAAAAAACTGCTTTTATCGTAGCGCAGTAGAGCGACCGTTGGCGCGCAAAACTCGCTGAATTTTTCTGCTGTAACCAATCCTTTCGAATCCCAGAAAGGATCGAAGATCCCCACGGGCGCGTACCCTTGTCCCGGAAAGTCATTCATCGACAAAAGCTGAAATCCGGCAGATTTACCTGATCGCAACAGGGCTTCGATCACGGCTTTGTACTCCAGCACGGTTAACGCACCAGATGCTCTGAAGAAATCCTTTGCTTGGTCCAACATGCCATTTTTTTGTAATAGATCGCTAAATACTTCAAAATTGCGGGCCTCTACGGGACTGTTGGCATATTTCTTTATTTCATCAAAATTTGGATAAATACAGCGTTGTCCTGACTCGTGTGAAATGACGGGCACATCTACATCAGATTCCAAATTCTTGTCCCAATCGGTACCGGGCAGACCTTCGTACACCTTCACCGGTCCTTTATTGGTTTGCTGCGAAACGTAATATTGATCCGATTTAACCCGTGTTCTTGCCGTAGAACCGCTATAAAGATGACGGGGATCAGCTTTTCTGCCTTCGGCAGTCAACTCCTCGATAAAGTCGAAATTCCCGGTAATTTCATTTCCGTTGCAGTACAGAACAAAAGAAGGATGGTTGCCATATTCTTTTAAAATAGCTTTAATTTCCCTACGGAAGAAGTTATATCTAGACTCGTCGGGTTCGGCATCTTTGCCCCACATCGGCATTTCCACTTCAAAATATATTCCATGTTTGTCTGCCATGCGAAAGGCCGCCGCCGGCGGGCACCATGAATGGAATCGTAAATGGTTCATGCCATACGCCTTCATCAGCACCATGATTCGTTCCCAAGAGGCATCGTCGAGCGGAGCATGGCCTGTTTTTGGAAACACTGCATTTTCTACATTGCCTCTTAAATGGATGGGACGATTATTGAGCAGTACATGGTTTTTTCCTTGTTTTACTTCACGCATACCAAAGGTTGTCGCTTTTTCATGTCGGTAGCTATTTTTGCCGTCGGAGGTATTCAGTTGACAATTTATACGATAGAGGTTTGGGTTAAACTCATCCCACAATTTGATATGCTTACCTAATGGAATAGTGGTCTCTACGAAGGTCACCGAATCGGTACTTACCAGTGCAACTTCATCCTTAAGACTGTAGTTTGTTCCCTCGATGACGAAAGACACTTTGCCCTTTATCTGTTTTTTGGTCGCATTATTTACCCGTAATTTTACTTTTATGGACTGATCGGCTATATTTGGATATACCTGAAGATCTTCCAGATAAACTGGGTCTATGGCCAGCAGTTTTATTTCTCCTAGAATACCGTTCCAGTTAATCTGCGTAAATTCAGTATGCGCATGGTTCCATTTGTGTGTATTATACTGAAACCGGTTATCGATACAAATGGTCATGCGATGCTTCTTTCCGGGCTTTACAAATGAGCTCAGATCGTGGTTGTGGGGCACACTTACATAATCAATACTGCTGACTTCCTTGGTATCTACAAAAACTGAACTCAACCAGTGGGTACGCTCAAAGTATAGGAATATTTTTTTCCCTTTCCATTCGGCAGGGATTTCAATATCACGTTGGTACCATGCCGGTCCCATATATTCGTATTTTCGGGTCAGGCGGTCGATATATTTATAGGGATTTTTATATCCTATCTGATAATCATCGGTAATACCGGGAAGCTTAATTGTTTCTTGCAAAAGATGATTATAGCGGGGGGACAGCGATCCTCTACGGAAATCCATCACGTCCGTCTGGAACCCCCAAGTGCCTGATAAATCGATAGCATCTTGAGCCTTTAACAAGGCTACCTGCAGGAAAAGCCCCATTAGGCACATCATTTTAAAGTATTTATAGATGCTTGTCCTGTATTCATCCATTTTGTGTTTCGATAGTTTAGGTGCTTTCATTCTTTTCAGTATATTATTTTTGTAGGCATCGAAAAAATAGTGTCACTGTGATACTCCTCATTAAGCTCGGTTTCGTAATTGAAGTCTTATTTATTATCATAATAATGCTTCATCAGAAACCAGGCTTTCTTTCGGTAGCCTTGGTCTGAGATCAATCCTTTGCGGTTCCAGCCATCTTGGTTGGTCGGATGAAAACGGAACGGCGAACGGAAATCAAATAGCACCCAAGGTGAAGTTCCGCGCAGGTTTGGAATATGCTTAAACATTTCGAGGTTGTTTTTGTACAAAGTCGCTTGGTAATCTTCACTCCATGAACTGACGACATCCTTATCGCCCGTTTTGCCATACAGCGCCTCGCCTCCAAATTCAGAAATAATTAAGGGCTGGCCTTTTGCCACATCCCATACTGCTTTATCAGGAGAAACTGGCCAGGAATGGTACCAGCCTAAATATTTGTTAACAGCTACGACGTCCAACTCTTTCGTAAAAGGGTCATCCATAACAAAGGTTTCCTTCTCCTTATTGAAACGAACAAGATCAAAAGCAGCGGTTATAAGCCTGGTCGTGTCAATGGCTCTGCATGTAGCAATCAAATGCCTGATAAAAGCATTTCTAGGCTCGGATGGTTGGGTTTCATTGGCTACTCCCCAAAAAGCGAGTGCGCAACGATTTTTGTCTCGAGCAACCATTTCCCGCATCATTTTACCAGCTTTCTCTTTGGTCGATTCATTTTCAAAATTGATGCCTTGCCAAATGGGAATTTCTTCCCACAACAAGAAACCCATTTTTTCGGCCATTCTCACGATATATTCATTTTGTGGATAATGTGCCAAACGAATCATATTACAGCCCAAAGCTTTCGCTTCTGAAAGCAGCATCACTGCATCTGCATGTGAAAAAGCACGACCTCTGCGCTGAGGTATTTCCTCATGAAATGAAATGGACTTAAGAAAAATAGCTTCGCCATTCAGGAAGATATCTTCCCCTTTTACCCAAATATTGCGAAAACCTATTTCCTCTTCTATTTGATCGTCGCGCGTTGAAATCTTCACGTTATACAGTTTAGGTGAAGTGGGCGACCAACGTTTGATTTTTCTCGATAGGAATGAAGTTTTTACTTCCCCCTGAGCATCTGTTTTAAGCGTTTGTTTTAGTTGTAGTTCCGGTATTTCGATAGTTACCGAGGAATTGGCCATCGTTTCCGAAAGTTTGACCTTCGCATTGATTTTATCGGCTTTGGTTTTGTCCAATTGAACAAAATAATCATCGATAAAAACTTTTGGCGTGCTTACCAAAAAGACATCTCGGGTGATACCGCCATAGTTCCACCAATCAAAGGCCATTGCCGGAATGGCATCAACCTGCCGGCTATTATTTACCTCAACTGCCAAAAAATTATCGTTTTCTTTAGCTGCATCTGTTATTTCAATCTGAAAGGGGGTAAAACCACCTTCATGTTGTGCAATCTCTTGTCCATTGAGATATATGCGACAACGGTAACTTACCGCAGCAAAATACAAGAACAACCTTTTGTTATTTTCTTTCACTACATCGAACTTACGCCCATACCAGATGGTACCTTCGTAATATTTAAGTTCAGGCATTTGACTGTTCCAATCTGAAGGCACATTTAAACGGAGACCATTCTCGAAAGCGTATTCATAAAAATCAGTCTTGCTTTCGGCTTTTTTATTCAGGTAGATTTGGTTTTTTCTTCCCTGGTCGTACAAGTCTACAATAGCGTCCCACTTTCCATTTAAGGATTGAGCTCGCCTACCATACACATTGGCCATATTTTGCTGTGCAACAAGGTTGGAGGTTATCAGGCTAAAAAAAAGGGACAATATCAAAGATAGATTGATCAGCTTTATCATAATAGGTGTTAGTTGTTAATAAAATTTTCTATTTTACCTGTAATGCCGAAAGCTTTGTCCAACCCTGAGCCGTCAAATCTCCATCAAGGGCAAGTTGAATTGCAGGCTTATTTTCCTTTGTCGTATCAACAATGGCGACTGCCCAGCTATAAATTCCTGCAGGTAAATCTACTTTTGCATTTATTTTATAACTCGCAGCAGCACCTTTCAACCAAGCAGACGGTTCACTCTGAAGATCTACAAAAATCTTTTTAACATTCCCTTTGGCATCTAACAGTGCAAAAGCAACTTTATATTTGTAGTTCCATTGTGGAATATTATTAGGTAAATAGCCCCAGCCCATATTCTGCCAACGATGGGCGATTTGCGCTATCTTTCCCGTCTTGATATCTTGAGGGAGGTTGATTTGGTCTGGATATACACGGTACCCCCCTTCTGTAATAAACCGTTGAACCAAATCAAAGGACTTAAACCAGGATTCAGTTTCTCCCCCCGCTCTAAAGTCCATCATATTGACATGGGCTTCGGCCGACAGGTCGAACTCACCTTTCCTCACATCCTCATCATGACCTTCTCTATATTTTCCACTAGGGTCTGTCCAATAACGGTGCTTACCTGGGGCAATAATCCAGCCTCCTTCCATGATGATAGGACGCTTAAAATTCCATTTCTTGGCAAAATCCTTTTCCCAATTCTGGTAATAGCCAGTCATGCCAAAAGCATCTTGGCGAAGGCTATACCCCTTATCAATAGCTTTATCCAATAAGCGTTCACTATTCGGGTTGACTGCTCCCCAACTTTCGGGATGACCGACCAGACGATGGTAGTTGATAACCAAAGGAACTTTTGTAAATGTGTTAGCATATAAGCTGGTCACCCAGTCCAGGGTTTCTTCCTTTATTTTTTCAGTACTTTCAGGTGTAGCCATTTTAGGATCTTCATAGACAACATAATGTGCTTCGCCCCATTTCCCCAAGCCATAGGCATCAATAAAAGAGGTCTTTTCAGGATCATTAAATTCCTTGGCCAAAGCTGTGATAAATTTGGTATAGTATTTTCTAAATACCGCATCCTGAGGATAAGGTGTTTGCCTATCGGGATGATTTTCATTTTCCAAATAATATTTGGCTCCGAGGTCGAACACAAATTTGGGTGTATTTTGACCTTGGTCGCGACCATCTACCACAATACGGAGTGCTATGGGCAACCCTCTCGTTTGTGCGCCTTTAAGGAGCTTTCCTATTTTAGAGTTTGGATCATCCCAGGCATAAACACCGTCACTGGGATTCAGCGAAGACCAGCTCGTGCGTACATAACATGCCGAAGCATAATCAATGACCTTTACCTTTTTACCCAATGCTGGTACAAAATATTCGATATCCCAATACGTATCATCGGCATTACGGGGAGCATACATTACCCAACCATTTAAAGGATTGCGCAAGACTGAATGACCATCGTATTTTGGCTTTAATAAAATATACCCGGTGTTGCCCGAACCGCTTTTCCCTTCATTTTTTTGAGAAAAACCAAGCAATCCAGAAGTGCACAATAAAAGCGTTAAAAAAAAATTTATTATCCAATTTGAGAATAGCTGTTTGTTTATCATTTCGTTTTTGAACATATTTTCAAGTCTATTGGTTATTGGTTATTGTATTCTATACTATATTGGTCTTATTTAAATCAAATTGATCTAATGGGACGACACAAAAATAACCACAGCAGATTTCCGCTATGGTATTGATTTGTTCAAAAAAGGTTCGTTTTTGTACAAAAATTAGGATTTAATCCGCTATGAAGGACGATGTGAATAAAATCATTCACTTATGGAGACTAAGTGATAAAGAAACAGATCTTCCTTCTTGGATTTATACCGTTTATAATTATTAGGGAGGTTTCTTATCAGATTTATAGCAGTCTACTTAATGCAAAAAGCCCGATTGTTCTCGGGCTTTTTAGGTTCATGTTCCATACGATCCTCTTCATTCGAAAGAAATGAAAAACGCTATCACATCTGGCGTATGCCAAATTCTCAGAAGTATTACTTCAACTTCTGTAACCGTTCTTTCGCTGCAGGCACGATATCATCGTTTTTGTCATAATTATCAATCACACTTTTCAAGGTACTCTTCGCCTGGAAAGCATTGCCTTTACGCGCATAGGCATCAGCAAGCAATAGGAAGCTCTTAGCAACCCAATATTCTTGTGCTTCCCTATTGTTGATTACATCAAAGGCTGTTTCCAGCGCTTTATCATATTCCTTGTTATCATACTGTAGCTGCCCCACACGATACCGCGCTTCTGCGCCGACTGCCGATTGGCTCTTCAGCGCGGCCAGGTTGAATTCTTTCATGGCAGACGCTACATTCTTTTCTTTCAGCAAGGCTTTTCCACTATACAGATGCGCCTTCGCTATTTCTTCCTCCGTTGCTCCGTTGTAATTCTTGACCAGGCTCACGTATTTAGCCATTTGCTCCATATCGCCGAGTTCGAAGTAACACACCATCAGGTTCGTTACCGCATAGCCATAGTTCTTTTTATATTCTTCGTTGAGCTCCAATTTTTTGAGGTGTACAATGGCCTCATTGTATTCTTTAAGATCCAGATATAGCGCAGCAACCGTCAGCAAGGTATTCTCTGAATATTTACTCGTCCAGTCGTTCAGGATGATATTCAGATCATGCAGTGCTTCCTGTGGATGCCCGGTGCGGTACGAACTCACTCCACGGATATAACGGGCGAATTTTTCTTGTCTGGGTTTTGGAAATTTATCAAAATAGGCATTGATCGCTTCTACAGCCGCTCCGTATTCTCCCCTGGCGAATAGCGATTGCGCGGCCTGGAAAGCCATGTTATCTAGCTCTGCGGGACTCAGATTACTGACATTGGTACCGACAGCGTAACGAATATAGCTCGAAGCATCCCCTTGATCGAGGTAGATGTTTTCAATGAAACGCATCGCCTGCTCCGCCTCCGCAGTTCGGGTGTATTTCTCCACCACTTTCTGGAAAGTCGCTTTCGCCGCTTCGGGCTCATCATTGTTGTACTGCACGAGCCCTATGGTCATTAAGGCGCGGGGAATATAACTACTGCGAGGGTACTTTTCGACCATTGCCTGTAACCCTTCGATCGCACGGCTATAATCACCCATCGTGAAATAAGTATAGGGAATTTCAAAGGCCGCATCATCTGCATAGTTCGAAGATGGAAATTGTTTCAGCACGGACCGCAGCGTACTGAGCTTGGTTTCATTATCGCCTTGCAGACCAAATAAAACACCGCGCTGGAATAAGGCATAATCCTGATTGGGCGCTTTGCTGTTGATCAGCTGATCGTAGTATTTGTTAGCCCGGCCGTAGTCGCGCAGACACAGGTAGGAATCGCCCAGACGTGCAATGACATCATAGCGTATATTTTGATCCACCGCATTTCCTCCAGCAGCCAAAAAACGTTCAAAATAATTGGCCGCCAGTTCAAAACGGTTGTTTCGGTAAGCCGCATACGCCAACCCATAATTTGCATAATTATACAGGTCGCTATTCCGAGCGACGGGCAGGCTTAGAAACTGGGAGAAGTTTTCTACGGCTTCACCAAATTTGCGCACTTCATACATGGCCTCTGCTTTCCAATAGGTTGCAAGAGCGGCCATTTCAGCATTGACCGGAAACTTTTCAGATCGCATAAACATGGATATGCTATTTTCGAAAGCGCGCTCGTTATAAAACTCCAGTCCGCGGTAGTAGGTTACCTTTTGATAGATCGCATTGACCTCCCGACCGCGCTCTTTTAGCGATTCCAGCATACTAACACCGGCATGGAAGTTGGTCGTCCCACGTAGAATTTCAGCGGATAGTGTTTCGGCACTTTCCTTTCTTTTTGAACCCGGATCGACAGGTTTCACTTCTTGGGCGATATATTTTTCGAGGACTTTTTGTGCCGCTTGGGTGGAGTCCATTGCAAACAAGATTTTAGCATAGTTAAATAGCGCATCGGCTTTCACTTGCTGGTCTAAATCCAGTTTTGTCGCTTTGACAAAAGCATTTCGTGCAGCTTGCTTGTCGCCAGTCTCCAGAGCGATATGGCCTAATGTCATGATCGCCCCCTGATAAAAGGCATCCGAAGGTTTTATGGCCTCCAGCATACCGCTCGCTCTTTTGTATTCGCCAGCGCCATAAGCCAGATAGCTGATGCGATAATTATCGATATTACTTTGCGAAGCGTCTGGGTGCCGTTTCATCAATTCGTGATAATAGGCCTGTTTATATTTTTGCTGTGCTAAATAGGTGGCTGTGGCAATCTGGCGCAGCTCCGTCTCGATAGCATCGCGGTTGATATGCGTCATATCCGGACTGCGGCGCACCTTGACCGCATCGGCCAGCATAGGCCGGTAGTCGCGTACGACATCAATGGAATCCATGGTTTGAACCTCTCCGCCGCCACCTTGCACACTATGTTGCTGTTGCTGTTGTTTCTCTTTCTTTTCTTTCTGTTGTTTCCCCACTTCCTGCGCATAACCTGTAACCAGCAAAGCCGAGAGCGTACCAGTAAACAGGTATTTCAGGTAATTGTGACCGATTCTTTCTTTCAATATCATTGTTCGTCCGTATTTCTGAATTGTTCCAAACGTTCCTTTGCCGAGGAGACATAGGGTTATCCCTAACTAGTGTATTCAAAACTAAAGAATTCCAAGCACATTCGGTAATTTACACCTCATAGTTGCTTCGTTTCAACGATTTAGAACAAAACACGCTATTCCATTGCTCTATCGGCAACTGAATTTATACAATAATGGAGCCAAGAAGAAAAAATAAAAGAGTGGTTCTTACTGATAGGAATGGACTGACTTGGATACCTGCCAACTGCCATTCTCATAAACTAAAGTCACTAGGTCAGTCATGCTAAAGCTGTCAAATTTCAATACAATTTTTGCAATCATATAATCTGCGGATTTTTCGACAATCTTGATATGCGTTTTACAGTTCAGAATTTCTCCCTGCTGTTTTTTTAAAGATTTAATCAAAGCCTGGCGTCCGTAGTAGGTCTGTATATTGGAAGCCTGGATCCTTTGGCTGAAATCTTCCGCAAATAATTGCTCTAAACCCACAGATTCTCCAGCCGTCGTTACAGCAACATAATGCTGCAAAGCGAAGTCTGCTGTGGAAAGATTAATGCTAATTTTTTCTGGTTTTGATACTGGTTTTTCAGCTGCCATGGCAACTGACGATAAGCAGATTAAAGCTGCTGCCGTGAATGTTTTTACGAATGCTTTCATACTATCTTTTTGTTCTATTGTGTTAGTCTATATACCCTTACTTGTTGATCCAAAACTAAAGTTCAATATATCTCTGGCCTATGGACTTTAGACCAACGATATTTGAATATCGGTGAATGGCGGAAATGTAAAGGTGAATATAACAACCATCTTAGCTGCTGCATGCCAAATACTATACCAGTGGCTACAATAAGAACATTTGTGCCTCTCAGCACATTTAAAGGCATTTTCAAGATTCTTTACGAAAAAGAAAATGTGCGCATACGAACAGTTTCAAAATAGATTGTTCGCATACGCACACCGCATAAAAAGCCTAGCAAAAGATTAATGATTACTGTCTGCTGACCAAGTTGATTTATTTCGTTTTCTTTATCGGTGTATCGACTGATATCGCAAAAAAATCGTCAGGAAGCTCCCTTGCTTCAATCTTTTGAGCTACCGATTCCATTCTGAATTGCTCATTATCGACCACAATTTTCAATGGAACAGACTTGGCTTTTGATAAATAGTAGTTCCAGTTTCCATAACTATGCATCTGATACTTCGTAAAATCAACAGGGTACTTTGATGTGTAGAAATAGGTTGTCTGCCCACCTTGCGTCTTTAAAATCAAGGCATCACAATCTTCCCCCAATATTTTCTCTTTATTCTTAACGAGCTCATAACTTATAACTGCATCTGATTTCACATCGGCATCAAACCAATAAAGTGTGTCGGATCGGCTCGTCTTATTGTAAAGTTTATTGGTTTCACCAATATATAACTGTATTGTTATACCGACACCATTTGTGCACGATTTATAATTCCCCGATTTAATAAAATATTCTTGCTTATCACCTAGAAGAATCTTCATTTGTTCACTAGTGACGCTTGAATTCTTACTTTGAAAGCTATTTTGATAAATAATTTTCCCTTCAAATGCTTCTTGAGCATAGCCTTTCAATGTGACGGATAGCAATAATAAAAATAACAATAATCTGATACACCACTATTGGTCAATATTTAGTTAAAAAAGAGAATTTTTAATAGGATCGTTATTTTTCAATACATTTTATCTTTTCCAACCAGATGAATAAAAAACACATTCTTATTATTAATTACAATATATTATATTTAGGTATATAAATATAACATATGCTTAAGCCATTTTTTATCTTCTTCTTAATTTTTATTTCCTGTCATGTGAAAGCTCAAAAAAGCAGTTCCTATTTTTATTTAAAGAATACCGCAGATAGTTTAATTTTTGAAAAGAAGACACCTGAAGCTTATTTGTTATATCGAAAAATGGTCAAGATTAGTGATATAGATCCGTTTATTGATATAGAATTGGTAAAATTATCACTAAAAGTAAAAGACAATAAAACAGCAGAAAAATATTTAAAGCAATCTATTTTAAACGGTGCTTCTTTAGGAATGCTAGAGGTTGACAGTAATGTGAATAGTTTTTTAAAACAGCATACCAATTGGAGAAAAACCTACGATTCTCTTCATCAAAAACATCTAAGCAAAATAGCTCATTTGGAGGACCGTACAACTTTACTCAATATGTTGGAAAAGGATCAGGCATTGCGTTCCTTATTGGGAGTTATTGAATACAAAAAAGCCGATTCTCTTATTTTTGCTAGTGACACGGCTAATATGAGGGTAATCAAGGAAATTATTTCGAGAACAGGTTTCCCGAATCTTGAAACTGTTGGCATGGATGGCGTAAACGCTATCTTTATATTATTATTACATACTTTAAATAATGGGATTGAGGATGCCAAAATATTGAAATTTTGACGCCACTAATGAAAAAAGCGGTATTAGACCTCAAGTATCCACCTTTTAACATGGCCTTAGTTATCGATAGACACCGAGCCATAATCCGTCAAAAACAGATTTATGGATCCTATTGGGAAATGGGTAAACAAAACAAAAGAATTGTTACGCCGATTGAGAACATTGATGAGGTAGATGCACGAAGAAAAGAAATTGGATTACCACCGCTAAGTCTTTTAAGGAACCAAAGAGGGTATGAATTACCTGTGGATTATAAAAACTAATAGATCATTTCGGTTCAAACAAAAAAGACCGAACAATACAGTGCAAATGCTTGTATTGATCTATCAACGAATACTGAGCTCTCAAGGCAAATCATATGCACATATTCGTTGCTTCTTACTTGGTCTTTCTTTGGTGTTTCTTTGCTCTTTGTTCGGGTCTTCTTTGGGATTGGCTTGGGCTTCGTCTGCTATTTCTTTGGTGTTTCTTCGGTGTTTCATTGGTGTTTCATTGGTGTTTCGTTGGTAAAAAAGCAAAGAAACAGCAAAGGAATACGTATCTATAAGATAACTTGGTTCCTGCCATAAGTGAGCATTTGTCCCGAAAGAAGCAAATGATGATTAGCAAATTCACGTATAACGATGCTGAATGTTAGCGCACGTTTCGTAAGTTAGAGTTAGAAAAACGAACTGTCCGCAATAAAATAAAAAAAGCCACATCTCCTGATGTGGCCCTACAACTTATATATTGAATTAAAATGACTCCTATTTATACGAATTGATCGATTTGGACACTTTCCAGTCATTTCCTTCACGGACAAAAGTCACTAGATCTGTCTTGCTGAAATCCTCAAATTTCAAGGTCACCCTAACCACCATATAATCTGCCGATTCTTCAAGTACATCTGTACTCACTGTACAGTTAAGCTTTTCGCCTTTTTGTTTTTTCAAGGACTTAACCACTTCACTACGGCTATTTGACTTCAGTTTTGCCGTTTGGACCTTTTGATTAAAATCCTCAGCAAACAATTGTTCTACACCAGCCGATTCACCTTCAGTCATTACAGCAACATAGTGCTCTAAAGCAAAGTCTGCTGTTGATAGGTTAACGTTTGTTTTTGCTGATTTTGATCCGGGACCTTCAGCTGCCATCGTACATGTTGAAATTGCGATTAAGGCTGCTGCTGCGATTGTTTTTACTAGCGTTTTCATAATATCTTTATTTTATCGTGTAAGTTTTTTCTATTCTTATTTGTTGATTCAAAACTACTACTCTAGATGCTTCTTGCTCACAGACTTTAGATCAACAACCGGTAAAACTCGGTGAATGACTGAAATGAAAAGGTGAACTTCAAAATGCATAAAGAACATAAGATCAATTTTATTAGCTCCGTGCCAAATACTATACCAGTTGTCCTGTGAGTTCAATAACGGCTTCTATGGGCTTTTAAAGCATATTCCATATCTTTTTCAGAAAAAGTAGCTGTACGGAAGCGAACAGTTTATAGCGATATTGTTCACATGCGTACACCCTATTAAATGCCAGCTAAAAGATGAATTGAAGCCATAAGATGTGAGCTGGCTAACTATGTAATCATTCTCCGTTCGCAAGCGAACAGTATTGTTCACAATCGAACAATTTAATACGGCTACAAAAACAATCAAAACACTGAATACTAACAACTTAAAGTTTAGGCAAAACTATTGATGAATTTAAAACTAATTGATCTCAAGCATGTTGCATGAAATAAAAATGACATGAACTGCAATGAATTTTTAAGATTAAAATTAGGAAATCATGTATAATTACTTAAAAGTCGGTTGGCGGAAATTGTTCAGAAACAAAATCTTCTCCTTAATCAATATACTAGGATTATCGTTGGGCCTAGCCGCATGCTGGATTATCCTCTTATTTGTGAATGATGAATTGAGTTATGATCGTTATTTTACGCAGGCAGACCGTATATATCGCGTTGTTTCCCACGGAAAATGGGATGGTGGTTCCTTTGATATAACGGGAACTGCAGGTCCCCTTGCGAATGTTATTAAAGATGAATTTCCCGGCGTAAAGGAAGCTACCCGATTCGATATTGAGGGCGGAGGCATAATTACCATTGATAATCAACAAACAAAAGTCAACGAAATCTTCCTCGCAGACAAGAATTTCTTCAATCTATTTGACTATAATTTTCTTGCTGGCAATCCTGCAACGGCATTGGCTAATCCCCAATCTATTGTACTGACAGAAGACTTAGCCGTGCAATTATTTGGATCCGTAGAAACAGCAGTCAATAAAACGCTTTATTTCAATAAATCTGAACCCAGCCTTGTTACGGCTGTTATACAAAATGTACCTCAAAATACACATTTCAGCTTCAGAGCTATCCGTTCCTTTTCAAAAGACTTTAATCCTGATTGGAATCAACTTTACCTTTATACTTACGTACTATTAAAAGATCAGTCATACTTGCCCCAACTTCAAAAAAAACTTCCTTACATCGTAAAAAAATATATTCATGGACGGGACCTCGATTTTGATTATAAAATCGAATTACAACCAATTACGGATATCCATCTGCATTCTAATCTAAGTTATGAGCTTGGCAATAATAGCAATATCAAATATGTTTACATCTTTTCCATTGTCGGTGCGTTAGTACTCTTAATTGCGATCGTAAATTATATTAATATCACGACGGCGCAGGCTTCAATAAGGATGAGAGAAATTGCCGTCCGGAAAGTAATCGGATCCAGCACTTTAAATCTAACAAAGCAGTTTCTTGTTGAAACGTCTTTAATCATCTTTTGTGCAGCATTGTTAAGCATATTGCTGGCGTCAACTTTTCTTCCATGGCTAAACCAAATGATCGGTAAGCAATTGGATTTGTGGCATTTTGGAATAGGGAAAACCTTATTGTTTGTACTTCCATTTATCGTATTTTTAGTATTCACTACCGGTATTTATCCAGCTTTAGTACTTGCTGGACTAAAGACTATTCCTTCGCTAAAAAATCAGATCGGAACACATGGATTCCAACATATACTGAGAAAATCACTTGTGGTTTTTCAATTTGTAATCGCAGTATTGCTTATTGTATCCACCATGGTCATTTTTCTACAATTGAATTTTATGACGACAAAAAACCTGGGTTTTGACAAAAATCAGGTCATGGTTTTCCATCTGGACAATGAATCCACGCGCAATAAAGGCGACGAGCTCAGGAATAGCTTGCTTGAAGATAGCCATATTACAGAAGTGGCGTTCGCCAGCAATCCAATTGGGAAAAACGACATTGGCGTGGGAACTTTCAATGTTGAAAATAATGGAAAAATTGATCCCAACTTTACACTCGCCAATACCCTAAAAATCGACCCTAATTTTATCCCAGCAATGCATATTCAACTGGTTAAGGGAAGAAATTTCGACAGTACCATGCCAACAGATAGTGCCTCTGTCATTATAAACGCCGCATTTGCAAAAAAACAAGGCTGGACAAACGCGATAGGCAAAAGGATCGAATTTGGAAGAGACACAACTGGAAAATCCATCCTGAAATCTGTTATCGGGGTCGTCGGCGACTTCCATATTTATTCGCTTCAGCACAAAATAGAGCCTCTTATCCTAGAACTTCCAGCTAATAAAACGGAAATGGACAATATTTATATTCGCATGAAATCGACAAATGTAGACCATACAATTTCGCATATAAACAAAGTTTACAGTAAATATGTCCCCGATTATCCTTTAGAATACACATTTTTAGATAAGACCTTTGAACAGCAATACAATTCGGAAATAAAACAGGGTCAAATACTCTTAATTTTCGCCTTGTTGTCTATCGTTATTGCCTGTTTAGGGCTATTTGGTGTAATCACATTCGCTATTCAATTGCGAATAAAAGAAATTGGTATACGCAAAACATTAGGTGCAACATTAAGCAACCTCGTTTATCTTCTATGCTCTGATATGGTTAAACTGGTCGGTATAGCCCTGTTGATTGCACTGCCGCTCGGATGGTTATTGATGAATCAGTGGCTGCAAGAGTTCGCTTATCGCATTTCGGTCAGCTGGTGGATACTTGTGGGTGCGGGGATCATCGCACTGGTCATTGCTATTCTAACCCTATGTACCAGAGCAATAGCCGCTGCAAAAGCTAATCCGGTCGACAGTTTAAAAGTGGAGTAAGAATTTGTATCCACTATACTTTCGAGCTATCCTCTTGCTCAATCACGCCATTCGACTACCCGTATTGCTGTCGCGGGAGCATCAGCGAGTCCCTCAGCATCCTTTTGCACTGTAGACTGCACAAATAAAGCAACTTTACGTTTCTTTTGCCACAACTGGGTATCATATGTAGGTTCCCAAGCCCCTACCGACTGCTCACAAAGATCAATAATGTCATTTGCCTCTTGATGCATGCCATTCAACCTTAGTATCGAAGGTCGGTAACCGCGCTCCTGATCCCGAAAGACCAGCGTCAACATTATTTTATTGTCTTTTCCGCGAACCAACACCTGGGGCCTGGCGATTGGAATATCCTTTGTTCCACCACCACTCAAACTAAAAGGTGTTTTTCTAAAATCAAAAGACCGGATCTTCCATTCACCCTCTTGTAAATAGATTACCTTATATTGTGGGATCTGTGTTCCTGCATCACGCCAGTAACTAGCTATAAAAGGATTCCCTTTTTCATCCGCAGCGATAGAGGTTTGATTAATCAATTCGTGCTGCTGGGGTATATGGGCCGCATATTCGACCGTAGATTCTTTCATGGGCAAATCGTACCGCATTCCATTACTCTTTTGCCAGGTTAATCCGCCATCTTTTGAACATGCATAAGCCATATCATGATTGCTTTCCACGTTGGGACTCTCCCGCCAGACCCAAGAAAGATGTATCGTCCCCTGACGATCCACATAACTTTGCCAATAGGCATTTCTGCGTCCCTCGCCATCAATCAGATTGCTATGCATCCGCTCCCATTTTTGCTGCTTACTATCGTACTTATTGACCACAAGATTACCATGACCGGATCCGCCGTCACGATATAAAAACAGTAACTCGCCACTGGGCAACTTTAAGAATTCAGGGTAGGTTACCTTTGATTCATTTTGGCCCAGCATGGCTTGCTCATAACCCAGCACAAGACTATTGGGATGAAGGGTACGTGCGTATCTCAATTTGCTGTCATGCTGATCCCAGCAAACGTGGAGATATCCAGCCTTATCCACCATAATACTAATCACATTATGAGCATCCTTCACATGCCCAGTATAACCGGTACGTCGCAACTTCCATACCTTGCCAGAAAGTAATCGCTGGCCTAAAACTACATATCCAGCTTCATCATAATAAGCGATATATTGGTATTTACCATTGCTGGTTAATGAATTTTTACGAAATACGGTTGTGTTGACCGTGTTCTTTGCCCAGCCATTTCCGACAAGCGTATTCTTAATTTTCTGCCCTTGTGCATTATAAATAAACAAGAGACACGCGCAAGTGAGCATCCCCACTCTTACTAGTTGATTTAGATATTGCTTCATTGAATTTTTTATACACTTCTTGAGTCACCAGATCCTTTTGAAAGGAGTCTTATTCCCGGAATTTGGGGTTATTGAATGGCTTTACCCTGATCTTTATGCCAGTCCTGTCCTGACCAGATACGCCGTGCACTCCAGTCGCTTGCTTCACTTGTCCAAAAAGAATCTCCGTCGGGTAATCCCAAAGGCAAAAAAATTACTGAACATAAATAGGGGCTCCCCTGATTATTGTATGGATCACCCAAGCCCGGCTGATTACCATACATACCCAGTGTCAACCAGCCATTTTCATACGTATTTGGGTTTTCGGTCGATTTTTTCAGTACTGCAGACAGGGCAGCCTTCACCTGTCCTTCGCTGAGTTCCCCAGGGAGTCGTCTCTTGAACGCCATATCTGCAAGATGGTGGAAAGCTGCCGCGCGATAGATTACAGACCTTCCTGTCGGGGGAAAGCTGCCGTCGGCATTGATCAGCCGCTCCTGAATAATGGCATAGCGCTCATTTCGAAGCTTGATTTTTGCAAACATCCCATCATAGTTTTTAGTTTTCAACTGTATGAAATCCATAATTCCGGCCAAGAAGGGATGGATAACATAACTATTATAGTAATCGAACGCATAATGTGGACCATCCATATACATTCCATCTCCAACATACCACTGTTCTAATTGTTGCAGCGCATAATCAACGCGCATCACATCCCAATCATCCGAATATTTCGCTAAAAAAACTTCATTCATTGCTGAAAAGAGTAACCAATTTGAATAAGCCGGCCGAAATTGGCGCGTAATTTTTATGGATGCTACCAAATTCTTTTTTGTCTGATTGTCGATATGATCCCACAGCCAAGGACTGCGCATAAATCCCAAAGCGATAAATGAGGCATCAACAAGCTGTTGACCACCGAGATCAAAACGCATAAAATCACGCGCATTGCTGTCCAAAGCATTTTTAAGTGCTTGAACAGTCCATGCTCTGTATTGATCGCGTAACTTTATCTCTTCAGCCGAACCGCCATCCAAGGAAAGCCAGGGTGCTATGCCTGACAATACCCTTCCCAAGACTTCAACATATTGTACTTTGATGCGCTGTTCCTTATTATCCACGTGTATAGAAGTCATTTGTGGCATAGTTAACCGCAGGCTATCATGAGCCAGACTGCGGAGGACGGGACGCAGCATATGATCCATTTCTTGAAGCCAAAAAGCTCTATCCGTCTCTTTTGTTGATGCAGGTTTCTTCTTCAAGCCCTGTCCAAAGACAGTATGGCCTGTCAGAAGAATAACAAAGAACAATAAAATCTTATTTTTCATTTTCAAATTCAGTCTATTTTTTAGCTAAATAACGATACATTTCCGAGCCGGCTAATAAAAACGCACCTACACCAAAAGGAGCTGTAGAGTTGGTATCCACCACCTGTCCGGGGATAGCTTTTTCACCGATAGGTTGTACATACCCAATTCTGCCATCGGGTTGTAAAGCGATCTCACTAAGGTATTTCCAGCCTTTAACCGCAGCATCTTTAAATTTAAAATCGCTTAGCAATCCATTATTTATTCCCCAGAGCAGTCCATAAGTAAAAAAAGCGGTTCCGCTTGTTTCCCGACCGGGTGCATGTTCGGGATCTAACATGCTTCGAGTCCAGAATCCCTCCTGCTGTTGGCAATTAATGATAGCGGCTGCCATATCCTTAAAGCGCTCCTGATAGTAGGTATAATGTTTATCCTCCTGAGGTAGATCTTGAAGAACCTTTGCAAATGCAGCGAACACCCAGCCATCGCCACGAGCCCAAAAATCCTTTTTGCCATGTAAGCTCTGGTGTTTGGGGAAGACATATTTTGCATCGCGGTAATACAATTTCTCTTCCCGATCAAACATGATACTATCGGCATATTGTAAATAAGCATACATCTTATCCAGATAAAGTGAATTTCCTGTCAATTTGTACATTTTAGCCATCACGGGCATCACCATATACAAACCATCGGCCCACCACCAATAGTCTTGTTTATTGGAGTGGATCTGATATTCCATGACTTCCTGAGCACGTGCAATCTTTTCAGGGCTTGGCGATATATGATAGAGATCGATATAGGTTTGAAAACAAATTTGCCAGTCTCCAAAAAGAACGTGTTCGTCTGTTTCCCCATAGTTGTATTTCCAAAGTTGCGTATTGGTCGACTTGGCACCTTTCCAATCATTGTATCTGGCCCAATCCTCAGCATATTTTAAGTCGCCCGCTGATTTTGAAATCTTATAGAATTCCATATTTCCGGTATGATAAGCTGCCTGATCCCAAAAAGCCCAAACCTCGGGCTTATGATGAGACTGCCAGTATTGGTTTGCCTTACTTAGCTGAGCAAGTACGGCTTCTTTGTTCAGTTGCTGTCCAAATGAAAAATGTCCTACAAACAATAGACATAAGATTAAATTGATCCGCATATATTTAGATGTATAGTATTTTTTGATAAACCAGCACAAAAGCTGCTTTAAATTGGTTTGTACACTATTTAATGGAGACACTCATTACTTTCTTCCCGATTTTTTTGCTTTATAAAGCAAAAATGTTAGCTGTAATACAGGCCTCTTTAAATAAACGTACAATATACACTTATTTTAAAAAACAATCGTATCTTTAGCCATACAATCTTCAAATTGACTCTTTCCGATTGCAAAAAGTCGTTTTCAAGATAATAACCTATGATAAGGATGAATCGATAATTTTACCTGATATCGGAAATACCATACGAACAAAACCGCTAACATGCCTAGTTTCAACAGACTCCTATATTCTCGTCAGGCCTTGATCCTGGTATTCGTTCTCATCCTTGTTCACTCAAGTATGCTGACCCTAGCACAATTTCCCAAGGAGATGAATAGAGGTTTGTCCAATAGTTCGGTGAAATCCATATTTCAGGATAGTCAGGGCTTTATGTGGTTCGGTACCTTCGACGGGCTTAACAGATTCGACGGTTACGATATAAAAACCTATAGAAACCAACTAAATAACGAAAATAGCATTCCGCATAATTATATCTATTGTATAGCAGAAGACTATAATAAAAAATTGTGGATAGGAACTGGTCAAGGGATTGGAATCTACGACCGAAATTTTGATACCTTCTCCCGTTTAAATTATAGAGACCAAAAATCGAAACGGTCATATCATCTCAACGCCGACACGAAATCCATTCAAATCGATAGTGACAATAATATTTATATAGGCACAAACGGCTGGGGGCTATTTTACAAAAGTCATAAAGAATCATATGCCATGCAAATCGCTTTTAAAGATTATAAATCGAACCTATCCAGCTTATACTACCATGTATCCGCCACACATATTGATGCGGCAGGCCGGGTATGGGTTTTTATAGAGGGAAACGGGTTATATGCTTTCGATAAAAAAACACAGCAGTTGCATCTTGTATCAAAGGTCATTACCAGTGCAACCTGTATGGCTAGTACAAACAGTGGTGAACTCTTTATTGGTAATTACGAGGGACTATTTGTTTTGAAAATCAAAGACGGCAAGCTTTCGACATTGTATCCGCAGGAGCTTAAATCGAGTCAGATCAATATGCTGACGCTGGAAGGACAAAACAAACTTTGGATAGCCACCCAAAACAATGGCATTTTTATACTTAACCTATCTCATGGAAAAGCAGAAAACAAAAATGATCTACAGCCCGTTCAATTTTCACTGAATAGCAAGACCATTTATACGGTTTACATAGACTCTCAGCATAAAATATGGATCGGCACCGGAAAAGGCGGCATTGAGACGATTGATAACAACGGCTATAAATTTAATTATTTACAGCAGAAACATTATACAGGCTTTAACTTAGCGCACAAATTTGTCCGTTCTTTTGTTGAATATGATAACAAGATCTGGATTGGTACCGAAGGCAATGGTCTTTACGTATGGGATAACAAGACCAATCAGGTTCAGTCTTTTCAAAAAGGGCCACAGCAATTGCCAGACAATACGGTAAACCATCTTTTGACTGGAACTAATGGAGGACTATGGATAGCAACCGAAAGAGGCATTGCACGTTACACAAAGGGTTCGGGATTTGAATATTATGCTTGTAGAACCCCAAATGGGGTTCTAAATAACAGTGTACAGTTACTTTTTAAGGATCAGGATGAGAAGCTCTGGGCAGCGACATTTTCTGAGGGAAGAGTATATACATATAATCCGACAAGCGACCAATTTGAAGTATTCAGCGAAGACATCTATGATATCAATTGTATGATTGATGATCAGAAAGGTAATATCTGGATGGGGAATTACAATGAGATCATACAGTTAAACAAGCAGACGAAAAAAATCTCGAGATATTTAATCGGAAAACCTGTTCGTGCCATTCAGCTCGGAAAAAATAACAGACTTTGGCTGGGAACAGAAGGAAAGGGACTCTTGGCATTTGATATCAGTTTAAAAAAGATTGTCGAAAATTATTCCACAAATGAAGGATTGAGCAACAATGCCGTACTTAATATTTTGGAAGATAAAACCGGAAAATTGTGGTTAAGCACCTTTAATGGGCTTTCTAAGTTCGATACTTCCACTAAAAAATTTGTACGGTACGAAGAAACTGACGGACTTCAAAGCAACGAATTTTCCTATGGGGCAGCTCTTAAGCTCAAAGACGGCCATCTTCTTTTCGGAGGAAACAACGGTTTTAACATCTTTGACGCCGATAGCATTAAACTGAAAATTTATGAACCTGCCTTAGCTATCACAAGCCTTAAAATTAACAATAAAAAGATTGCCGACCTGAGCGACCGGGTAGATATTGGAACAGATCATAGCATTCACAAATTGAGGCTCCCCTACAATCAATCCACTTTTTCGCTGGAGTTTGCAGCCCTGGAGTTTGATTCCCCACAAAAGATAAAATACAGGTATCTATTGGAAGGATTGGACAAGGGATGGAACGATGCAGGGTCTACCCGATCAATAAATTACAACGGTCTGCATGAAGGAACTTATATTCTGCATATTCAATCGACCGACTCGGAAGGCAACTGGACGAATAAACAGATTAAACTCGAGATTCAAATTCTTCCGCCTTGGTATAGAAGCTGGTGGGCCTACCTGCTTTACACGCTGGCTATTGCCTATATCGGACTATGGTATCTGCGCTATCGGAAAAGGCAAATCGCTTTAAATTACGAGATACAACTTTCAAAATTTACCATTCAGAAAGAAAGAGAACTCAATGAGAAGAGGCACGCATTTTTCACGAATATATCGCATGAATTTAGAACACCACTGACCTTAATTATTAATCCGATTAAAGATCTGCTAAAGACCAAAAACGAGTCCAAGGACAGCGCTTCCCTTCAGGTTGTACATAGAAATGCCAAAAGACTGTTGAGCTTGGTGGACCAGCTGCTTGTATTTAGAAAAACAGAGGACGGTGCCGAACAGCTCAAAACCAGTATTTTTGACTGCCAAAGCTTTATGAAAGAAATATTTCTATATTTCGCTGCTCAGGCAAAATTGCAAAATATAGATTATCAGTTTCTGGAAAATTCCGATCCGATTTATGTCAATGCCGACAAAGAAAAAATTGAGATCATCTTATGCAATCTCATATCAAATGCCTTTAAATTTACGCCTTCCAATGGTGCTATCCACATTGCCTTATCGCAACAGGGTCGGGAATTAACCATTCAGATCAAAGATTCGGGAAAAGGTATCCCCGAACATCTTGGCGATAGGATATTTGACAAATATTTTTCGGATCCACTTAATGGTCCAAAAAAACAAACAGGATTCGGGATTGGGATGTACCTTGTCAAAACTTTTGTTGAAATGCACGCCGGAACAATAAGTTATACGAGTTCAGCAACAGCGGGAACAACATTCGACCTCGTTTTGCCTATCTTAGCACAACAAACCCCAGCCGAAGAACCATTGGCAGATGTTGTGCTCCACAATGAGTCGGGGATTCAAATGCTATACGATTCGCAAGTAGTGACGGAAAACGTTCCCTTATTCCCGACAGCTATATCAAGCAAAAAATTCAGTGTCTTATTGGTCGACGACGACGATGCTATCCGCAGCTATCTTACGGACATTTTTAAGGTAGAATACACGGTCTATAATGCCCGTAATGGTGCTCAGGCGCTCGATATGATCAAGGAAAAACAACCTGATCTGGTGATAAGTGATATTATCATGGAAGAGATGGATGGATTGTCACTTTGCAAAGCCGTAAAATCTAATGCTACGCTCAACCATATTCAAATCATCCTACTTACTTCAAGTACCTCTGACAGCACTAAATTGGCCGGAATTCAATATGGTGCCGATGATTATATCCATAAGCCATTTGATTCGGAAATATTGTTGCTCCGGGTAAAAACATTACTACAGAACAAGAAGAACCTTCAGGACTTTTTCTTTAATGCGATTACGCTACAGTCCAATGAGCTAAAGATACCGATCACAGACAAGCTGTTGATAGAACGGTGCATTGAGATTATTGAAGAGAACCTATTAGAAGAACTGACTGTAATAAGTCTTGCCGAAAAAACAGGAATGAGTCATTCTTCACTCTATAAAAAAATTAAAACTATTTCAGGCAAATCGATCAATGAATTTATCAGGTCGGTACGACTCAAAAAAGCAGCAGAAATGCTCATATTGACGGATTCAAAAATTAATGAAGTAGCTAATTTAACAGGTTTCTACGACCAACGCTACTTTAGACAGCAGTTCAGCAAATTGTTTGGCCATACGCCATCCGACTATGTCAAAAAGTATCGAAAAGCGTTTCAGAATGAATTCCATGTCGATCGGCCTTAGTCTGAATTGTCAAAAATAAAATAAGCCCTGTATAACAATTACGCGTGTTTGTTGCTGTACAGGGCGTTATATTTATTCGACTGGTTTTATGATAAAGGAGAATGTATAATCTTTGTAAGGCAATGTATATTCATTCAGCGGCCATGCTCCCCAACTATTGATTCCACCCACGCCCATTTGTCTGAGGTCAATATTAAGTTGCGTTTGCTTTCTTTTAACAAGGTCAGCTGCATGACGTTGTTGTCGCTTGAGACCATCGTCCAAATCTTTGTCAAAGTAATGCAAAGCGCTCATACTAAATGTAGAGTCAGACGTAAAGAACAATCCCCGACCTTGTTTATTTTTTATTTCCATCCATCTGATATCGGTCTTATTGCCGGTCTCCTGTGGCATTACATAGGGGAAATACTGTTGATCGACGGTCTGTTTATAAATTCCGACATGTGATGCAAAATTACGATCGATGTAGTTCTCCTGTGGTCCCCTACCGTAGTAATTAATCGCCTCAAAGCCAGATGGCATAATCCATTGCATACCGAAACGTGGCAGAACTGCAACCTTTTTTGTGGTGTCGGCAAAGAATGACTGAGAAACACGCATTTCACCCAATTGATTAATGCAGTATTTCATTTCTAGTTGCCCATATACCTGAGGCATCTGGTAGGTCGCATATACATAGGCGAGGCTATCGATTAATTCGGATCTAATTTCAAGCAGTTCAATCGAATCCGTAACCAGTTTCCAAGATTTCAGTTTTTCCGGCGTATTGGCACCGAAATCGTTATCATTCGGCGCACGCCAGAAATTAGTCTTAAATAGCGCATGTTCATCCAAAAAATCCTGTCCTTTATAATGATATTTCGCCAACCATCCTGATTTAAGGTCAAACTCCATCAGCAGCTGTTTTGCCGAGACAATCAGATTTCCATCTTTTCGCGCTGTCTTGATTTTGCCCTGTGCCAAAATAGCTGTTTTAGGCTGAAAAGAGCCCCCCAGAGGCAACTGTTCAGTTGCAATAATATGCCCTATGGGAAGTAAGGCCTCGGTTTTTTTCAATCGATAAGTCAGATTCAGAAATTTTTCCCCCGGAATATCTGCTTTATAAGGAATCGACAGTACAGCAGATTGTTGAGGCAACACATTCAAATGCTTGATTAAACCAGATTGCGTTCTTTTTCCGTCAACAATAAGCTCCCATTGAAGTTCAACATTTTCAAGTCCAGTAAAAAAACGTTCATTGTAAACCTGTATCTTTTTCTCGTTCAATAGGCTACTATGGATATCTTGATATACTTTTTTCATTTCCCAAGCATGTGGATAGGGTGTTCTATTGGCATAAAAAATTCCTTTGGAAGCATAATTCCAGTCCGTTATGGCTTCTTTAGGTTCATAATCTCCGCCATAGGTATATACCGTATCGCCTTTAGCATTGGTTTTAACAAAACATTGGTCCACAAAATCCCAAATATATCCGCCTTGAAATATTCCTTTGTTTGCCCGAATGATGTCCCAATAATCCTTAAAGTTTCCCAATGAATTCCCCATGGCATGTGCATACTCACATTGAATAAAGGGTCTTTGAGGCTTTGGGTTACGCGCTGCATAATTTTTCATTGCAGATGGACTTGCATACATAGGTACAATCAGATCCGTATTCCAGTCAAATCTTAATTCCCCATAATTATTCACAGCCCTTTCGTATTGTACAGGGCGACTTTTATCGAGCTCTTTCATCCGGAGGTAGGCCCGATAGAAATTGTAGCCATTTCCGGCTTCGTTGCCCATACTCCAAATAATTACGCTAGGATGATTCCGATCGCGCTGAATAAGGCGTTCAACACGGGCAACATGTGCTTTCTCCCAGGTCGGCCTATTGGCCATCGTATAGGACAGGTCATAACCCATGCCATGTGATTCGATATTAGCCTCATCAATTACATACAATCCATATTGGTCACAGAGCTGCAACCAATATTCGGCATTGGGATAGTGGCTGTTACGAACAGCATTGATATTGAATTTTTTCATGAGCTGTACATCGCGCAACATACTTTCTTTCGAGATCACATGACCAGTAACGGGATCTGTTTCGTGCCTGTTTATTCCCTTGACAAGTATGGGCTGTCCATTAACGAGCAACTGACCTTCTTTGATCTCAACCCTACGGAAGCCCACTTGCAGGGGAACGATCTCGCTGAGTTTACCCTCAGCGTCTGTAAGTTTAACAGTCACCTGATATAAATTGGGCATTTCGGCCGACCATAGTTCAGGATGGTCTATGGTCTGTTCAATATCCAATTCCTGTCCGTCGACTTTAACAGTTTCAATTGACACAAGCAGACCGTTTCTATGAAGTGTAACCTCTGCCATTAGATCCCCATGACTGGCCTGGTTAAAGATCAGCTTAGTATTTAACAGTCCTTTATCAAAGGCATCATTGAGGGTCGGCGACAATTGAATATCTCGTAGATGCACTGGTTGCCGAACCAGCAAATAACAGTCTCGCGTGATTCCACTAAGGCGCCACATATCCTGATCCTCCAAATAATTTGCGACTCCCCATCGCATGACACGCATTGTAATTAGATTTTTTCCTTTTCTCAAATATGCTGTTATGTCAAATTCGGATGGTAATTTGCTATCCTCCCCATACCCGACATATTGACCGTTTACCCAAACAGATAGATTCGATTTGGCTGCCCCAATATGGAGAATTACGGGCTTTCCCTGCCAATCCTCGGGAATGACTACCTCACGGCGATACACAGCTGTAGGGTTGAAATCCATCGGCACAATTGGTGGATTTGGTTTCCCGATTAAATAGGTAAATTCAAAACCTGAGGTAGTATACATCGGGAAACCGTATCCATTGAGTTCCCAGTTTGCAGGCACCTGAAAATTATCCCAATGACGATCGTCATAAGTTAATGATTCAAAGTTAGCTGGTAGTTTTGAAGGGCTATTTACCCATTTAAATTTCCAGGAACCATTCAAACTTAAATATGCAGAGGATCCACGCCAATCACTGTTGATGATCTGAGACTCCTGCGGAAAGGTCACAAAATCTGTATGCATGGGCAGCCGATTTTCTTCGGTAATCGTTTCATCCAACCAAGGGATCCCTTTTCGGACAACAGTATCTTGCTGTTGCATTTTATTCCGCTCAAAAGTCAAGGTAACACTGGATTGCGCATACCCGAAAGTGAAGACAAAACTATAGAACAGAATAAGCACTAATTTATTCAGAGATTGCATTTTTTATTATTTATCGATTAATAAATCATTTCAAAAAAGATTGATTTGTTTAACTGAATCTAGGTTGAGTCCGTACATACGATCGAATTAGTGAAATACACTTAAATCCCACTGATCCTTCCAATTTATCTGTACTTTTTCATTCTGGAGATCAACCGGAAGCCAGATGTATCTGCTATCCATAAGATCTTTGGGATTCCAGCGGTCGGCCATAAAGATAAAGGAATCCTTTTTTCCTGCGACAGGAAGGATAAATGTCGATTGACCACCATAAGTCAACGCCGAATTCGGTCCTTGCATTGGATCCCCAAGGGATTTCCAAGGGCCAAAAAGGTCTGTAGCAACATGAAGCTCTGCACGATTTGGATCCCAGCCAGTGCATCCGCTGGTGATCAGATAATACTTTTCTTTGTACTTGAATAAAGCTGGGGCTTCCCTATGATTCCGGAAGAGTAAGGAATCTTTCGCCGTCACATGCAGGTAATCATCGGTTAATTGAACCAGGCGTAAGGCATAGTTTTCATCCGATGAATAGATTTGGTAAGCCTTGCCATCGGTGTCAACAAATAGGCCCATATCGCGTGACATATTGTTATTTGGCCGGAAGCTATGGACAAACTGAAAAGGCCCAAGCGGAGAGTCACTGGTAGCAACGGCGGCCCTGGCTGCTGCATAGCCCTGCCCTTTCAGCTCGAGATGGAACCACATCACATATTTCTTTAGCTGCTCGTGATAGATAACCTTTGGTCGCTCCATAATACAGCCCCAGGCAATATCGTTTGTAGAATCTGTGCTAGGTGTGAGAGCCAATCCTTCAAACTTCCAGTTATACAAATCATTGGATGAGTACACATTGACTCCCTGGGATGTAGTTCCGCCACGTTTCTCACCGTACCAATAATATTTTCCATTTTGATGAAGTACGCCGCCGCCGTGCGCATTGATCACATGACCGGACTGGTCTTTCCATATTTCCCCTGGCGTAAAACTATGCATCTCAGCATGCTCCATTTTTTGATAAACCCGTACATAATCAATTTCATATTTTGCAGGAAGTAATTTATCAGCTATCGTGCCGCCATTTATTCCGCCGAGGGCCAAATTTAACAGGAGATAATGCGGTTGGGTAAATGGATTGAATCCGGTACCATCCCGATTGACCAGTTGATCCATTGGAACGTGAAGCATTTCCATATCGTCCACATAAAGCGTAATAGCGTCTTCATCCCAAATCATTCGCCAGGTATGGAACTGATCTGCCCAAGCCTTTCCGCCAAGATCTTTGACTGCTTTCGTCTTACCAAACCAATGTGCTTTCCAGCGTTGGTCAGTACCGGTTGCGATATTGGCCAATATATTGCCGCGGTAATATTCCATGATATCTATTTCACCATTGGATGGCCATTCTTTAGTGGTGCCTAACGTCCAGAATGCAGGCCAAAGGCCCTCACCAACTGGGATACGTGCCCGGATTTCAAAAATTCCGTATTTCCAGCTCTGCTTTCCTAAAGTATTTATCGAAGCCGAAGTATAGGTTATCTTTTTACGGCTGGCAATCCAATCATGACTACCCTGAATAAAACCCGGATGATTACGTTGTTCTTTTTTTGCTTCAATAACCAACAGGCCATTACGACAGGAAGCGTTTTCCTTTTGATACCACTGCTCTTCCCGGTTACGTTTGAAACCTTCTTCGTAACTCCATTTAGCCGTGTCGGGTGCACCATTATAATCAAACTCATCCGACCATACCAATGTATACTGTGGTGGGACGAGCTGTTGACTATATGCGGCAAAACAACTTGACAGCAAACTAAGACAGACAGGTAAAAGTTTTTTCATGATTTAGTTTAAGTTTCTTTGAGCTAACAGCTCTTGATTATCAGTAAACAAAAATATCCCCCTTTTTCTGCGTGATCAAGGGGGATATTGAGTCAAAAAGAGGGATATATTCGTATTTGTGTAATAATGAGATGACACATATCCATTTTCATATTTTCTACAGTCCGGTTGGGGCAGTTCCACTGATAAGTGACCACCCTGGATTTTGATAAATAACAGAATTTTCTGCTGTTCCATCATCCGAAGCCAACTGGAAATGTTCTATGGCAATGGGGGCGAGGTAATGTGCCATGGCAAATTTTACACCGGTATAAGACAGGGCATTGCTTCTGATCTCCAATGGTCTGAGGTATTCACTCCGTGCGGGATCCGAAACGACAGATTTATCATTGGTAGCACCATAAATCAGCTGTTCGGGTTTATACCAATCTTTCATCGGTCCCCAAAGTTTAAAACCTTCAAAATGGTCTGCTGTTGTAATCAGCTGATCCATTGCCCGCCAACGCTTGAGATCCATCCAACGCAGACCTTCCGCCATAAGTTCGCTTCTGCGTTCGCGACGTATATTGTACAAGGTTGGTGATATAAACTGTCCTGCAGAATACGCGCCCCAGTCTTTCTTTTCTTTATCCATTTGCGTTGCCGCAATGGTCGCATTGAAATCAGGATCGACCTTAGCCCGCGTACGCAGTGCACGCCAATAGGCCTGTGCCTTCGTATCTAAATTTTGATTCTTTTCATAACAGGCCTCCATGTAATTGAGGTAAGCCTCCGTGGCTCGGAAGGTAATGCTACCGGTAAATCCCTGACCGTTGAGCGTTTGTAAACCGTCGTATGAAATGCCTTTACGAATTGTATAACCTGTTGTGTAACGTCGTTCCCAATCGGTATCGTATACAGTCGGGGTGGGCTCTATGAGTGTGTAGTGCGTACCTTGTCCAATATTGACCAATACATTCTTTTGGCCAGGCTCTTTTAAAAACAATTGTAAACGACCATCGCGATTCTTCCGAACATCTGCGATGTAATCATCGCCAGCATAACCGCTGCCCGAAGCGTAAATAGGCAGTCCATTGGACATTAGGAAGCTTTCAACAAGGCCGCGTGTCAAACCAACCGCATAATTGCCACGCTGTGCATATACCGGTACATTGTGTGTCACCAGGCTTTGATTATATTGTCGCCACAAAAGTACTTCGCCATAGCTGGACATATCCACGGCACCAAACATGCTGAAATATGGATTCTCGTTGTTGGCAGATTCTATTATCCCGGTATTGCTCACCAGCGGCACATTGTCAGCAACCGCAGCTGCCGATTCCATGGCCTGCGTTAAAAAGTAGTCGATCTCTCCAGTAATACTTCCAGTCGGGAATGCGTAATTGCTATTGTATGATTTTGCAGCCCCCGGCCAGTTTGGTCCTTTAGGGACGAATGCTGTTCCGCTGAAGTATTTGAGCCATGTACCTTCGTACAAAGCTACTCGGGACTTGAATAGTTGCGCGACATTTTTTGAGATCCGCTGTTTTTTACCATCAGGAGAACTTTGGTTCAGCAAGGTAATAGCCGAATCCAAGTCAGAAAGAATAAAACGAGCGACTTCATTTCTTGGCGAACGCTTACTTGCTTCTACCAAAATATTCTTGTCCTTATCCGACATCACATTGCGAATAATAGGAAAATCACCCAAGGCCTGCAATTTCCCAAAGTAAACGTAGGCCCGTAAAAAATAGGCTTCACCGATATAATGTGATATATTACTGGAATTTCCGAGAATACGATTTTCTTTCCATTTGGGAACCACCGTCTTTATAAAATAATTCATTTGATAAATACTTGAAAAATCCCAGTCACCGCCATTCGATCCTACGCGCCATTGGCCCGGAATAAATTTGTTATCGAGTGTTGGAATAGCCATATTGTCTGTGTTTCCGTCGATGCCGAAAGTGCCAAATGACCAGTTGCCGTGCGAAGGAAATAGTCCAGCATATTGATTTACGGTATAGGCAGCAAGTTGTGATTCCTCATCCAGATAGGCTTCAGGTATAATGGACGAAGGGGGTGCAATATCCAAATATTTATTGCAGGAAGCTAGACCTACCAAAGCGACAAGGCCCAATTGCATCAATCTAAAAATAGTACTATTGAATTTCATAATGAATCGACTTAAAATGTAACACTTAAACCTGCAGACCAGACTTTAGTCAATGGGTAAACGGTTCCGTTGCTTCCGCCATCAATAGTTTCGGGATCAAACATTCCCGCTACACTTGAGCCGGTCCAGATATTTTCTCCAGAAACGTATACACGTAAACGCTCTACACCGAAACGTTTTGTTGTTTCTTTCGGCAAGGTATAGCCCAGCTGAATATTTTTTATGCGGATGTAGGCTGCGTTCTGCAAAAAGCGCGTCTGCGTCTGCTGGTTTTTAGCAGTACCAAAAACAGGGCGTGCGTAATATGCTTCAAGATTTTCACCCAGGGGATTATCTGCAGTACGGAAATAATCAAGATGATCGACCAAGCCCGTTGACCACCATTTTGAAGTTGCTCCCCAAAAATAGTAGCCCCCTTGCCAATAATCGCGTTTCATGACACCTTGCATGAAAATGCTAAAATCAAAATTTTTGTAGTCCGCATTCAGATTCAATCCAAAGGAGTAACGCGGTGTGTTGTTACCAATCACACGACGATCACCCGGATCGGCCTCTGTATTGCTTCCACCATCTATTTTTCCGTCTCCATTAAGATCAGCATACATGATATCTCCTGCCCCCCATTGTGTTCCTAATGCATTTTGTCCACCATTGGGCAAGCTCGCCAGATGCTGGCTCATTTGTTCTTCTGTTTTGGCAATACCAAGGGTTTGATACCCCCATATTTCACCCAGCTTTTGACCTTCACGATAGTTTGATAATGACCCTATTGCGTTAGGATAGCGTGTTACTGTTGTGGTATAATCGGACAAGAGGAACTTTGCTCCATAAGCAAAACCACTGGCAGTACGGTCATTCCAGCCCAGGGTAGCTTCAAATCCTTTTGTTTTTAAATCGGTATTGTTTGTTTGAGGAACTGTTGTGCCTAATGTATTTGGCAACTGCGGAGCTGGGCCGACCATATTAAATGTTTTCCGTTCGAAGACCTCAAAAGACCCAGAAAGACGGCTATTTAAAAAGGCAAAATCGACACCTAAGTTTTTCGTATTGATAGATTCCCAGGTCAATAAAGCACTTACGAGGCCTGGAGCCGATGCAGAATTTGGTCGCGCATTATTGATCAGCCAAGCACCATTGGCTGTCCCCGTTGGTTGGGTGACATAAGTCGGATACCAGACATCGGTATTTTGATTGCCTAGCTCTCCGTAGGAAGCTCTTAATTTCAGCATATTAATAAATGGTGCCGACTCTACAAGGAAGTTTTCTTTGGCGATGTTCCATCCTGCGGAAACTGAAGGAAACCAGCCCCAGCGGCTATCACTACGGAAACGTGATGAACCGTCATAACGCAAATTAGCTTCCAATAGATATTTTTCAGCATAATTGTAATTCAATCGGCCGAAGAAACCCGCTGTTGCCCACTTTTGATATTCGCCAGAGACGGAAGGCACTACTGCTTTTCCATTGATATCTGTGCCGGAAGTCAGATTCAATACCGGTTGATCTGGGATAATGATTCCATCACGTTGCACACCGAGATTACGATAGGCCGTGTGTTCAATCTGACCACCGACCATAACTTTAAAATGATGGTCGCCCCAGCTTTTATCGTAATCAGAAAAGATATTGATGTTATAATAGTTTTCCTTTAAACCAAATTCGTAGACATTTGAAGAGTTTTTATACAAATAAGGATCACCATTCACGTCATGATTGTAAAGACGCTGCGAATCCCAGTGACGAAATTGAGTTGTGGTCCTATAGTTAAAATTACCGGTTGTACGCCATCCTTTAATTGGTTCAAGGATCAGTTGTAACTGTTGATAAATATAATCCTTACTGGATTTATCCTGTCCGCCTTCTTTCATGGCAAGTGCAGGTGAAGGAGAACTGAACAAGTATCCATTCGGATCATAAAGTGGCAGCGTTGGCCAGCCCTGTCTTCCTAAATCATCGTAAAAACTATTGATCAATGCCGCAGGACGGTCGTAGTCTTCACGTACCAACCTAGCGTTGTAATTTACCTGAAAGATGTCAGATACTTTAGAATTGATTTTAGCCGCAACAGAGTAACGGTCGTAATGGTCTGTATTGAAGGCCATCAATCCTTGTTGCTTCATGAAATTGCCAGAAAGGTAATAGGTTGTTTTTTCGGTTCCACCATTGAGACTTAGGTTGTGCTCCTGGGCAAAAGCCTGATCCCGGTACATGACATCGAACCAATCGTTATTGTCGTTACCATAGGCATATCCTTCAGCCCAATACAACTTATTATTCGGATCGACAATGGTCGAATTTTTCAGGCTTCCGTTTTGATAATCCAAGATGCGCTGTAGATGCTCCGCGGAGAAATGCGGTGAACCGCCTGCGTTGACTTCGGCCTGATTGAAATATTGAGCAAAAGTGTAAGAGTCCATCATCTTAGGCATCAATGTCGGTGCGTTCATACGAAAGCTATTATTATAATTTACCGAAGTACGTCCAGCCTTTCCAGATTTTGTGGTGACCAAAATAACCCCAAAAGCGGCTCTAGAACCATAAATTGAAGCAGCACCGGCATCTTTCAAGACAGAAACGCTTTCGATATCTTGTGGATTTAATGCCGCCAAAGATCCTTCAGAACCATCAATTAGGACCAATGGTGCCGAAGAAGATGTGCCGATTGTACCTGTCCCCCGGATATTAATGGATGGATTGGTTTCCATCGTTCCCGAGTTTTGGGAAATATTTAGGCCGGGGGCCAGTCCTTGCAGTGCCTGGATAGCATTTCTTACAGGTCTATTTTCCAGCTGCTTGGCATCTACCACCGCAACAGAACCAGTCAGGTTTGTTTTTTTCTGCGAGCCAAAACCAACGACCACCACTTCATCCAAAACATCTCCTTCGGAAGCATCAAGCTGCACGTTAAGCTCGTAGTTTCCTTGGCTGATCTGTTTAAGCTGACTGAATTCAAAGCGCTGTTTCGCATAGCCTAGAAAGGTAAATTCTAATGCCGTGACTGTCGCAGCACTGAGTGTATATTTCCCCTGTGTATCTGTTTGCGCCTGCATTGTGGAACCGATATTTTTAACGGTCACTCCAGCAAGTGGCCTGTTATTTTCGGTAACCTGGCCCCGTACAGTTATTGACTGTGCATAAGTCTGCTGTAAGCTTAAAAGTAAAAAGCAGATACAACAAAGCCAGCGCTGTGTTAATTCTATTTTCCTTTTCATAAGTAAAACTGTTTAGTGATTAAATAATATTTTGATGAAGAGTAACATGGCAATATGAGGTAGCAATATTGCGTTTCGTTAAGGATTCAAGGATCAAACAATCCACTTTTGATTGGTAAATTCATCATAATTAAACTTGGTTATTTAGTTGTTTTTGAGTTTTAGCCAACTTACTTTCCCTCCACCTATTTTTTATATGATTTGGAGAGGGTATTCATCTAATTAGGCAAACACTCTTGGTTATTTAACATCGTCAATACAATAAAATGTCGTATTGACACTTGCAATATTATCAAAAACGTTACAGAGGAAGGGGGGTAGAATCTTCTTATTTTAAGGGGTAAATTCGTCGATTTAGGCTTTTTGACCTTGTTAAAGGATATTTTGATTTAGACAGACAAAAAAAGCCACATCTACGGATGTGGCTTCTAAACTAAATTTATAAACATGTTATTCACTAGGGATCAGCTTTTGGTATAACTGAACTGGCCCCCAAATTATGAGCTTCTATTTATAGGAATTGATCGATTTGGATACTCTCCAGTCTTTACCTTCACGCACTAAGGTAACAAGATCGGTTTTGGTGAAATTTTCAAATTTCAAAGTAACCCTGGCCACCATATAATCTGTAGACTGTTCAACTACATCTGTGCTAACCGCACAATTCAGGTGGATATTTTTTTGCTTTTTCAAGGATTTGACCACTTCATAGCGGCTATATGACTTTAAGGTGCCCGTCTGAACCTTTAGATTAAAGTCTTCAGCAAACAACTGTTCTATTCCAGCCGACTCACCTTCAGTGATCACGGCGACATAGTGCTCTAGCGCAAAGTCTGCGGTTGATAGATTAACGGTGACTGGGTTTGATTTTGAACCCGGTCCTTCAGCTGCCATAGCAAATGTTGATACGGCCATTAAAGCTGCTACTGTGAATGTTTTTACGAGAGTTTTCATACTATCTTTTTTTTGTGTTTTTTTTACCTTGCTTATCTGTTGACTCAAAACGATCGTTTCAAATGCTTGTTGCCCACGTATTTTAGATCAATAACCAGCAAAAGTCGCTGAATGACTGAAATGAAAAAGTAAACTTCAAAATGCATAAAGAACATACGATCAATTTTAATAGCCCCGTGCCAAAGACCATACCAGTTGCTCCCAAGGTTCATTTATGCCTTTTAAAGCCCATTATAGGCGATCTAAGCTCTTCTTCAAAAAACGAAATGTACGTATGCGAACAGTTATTAACCGAATTGTTCACATACGTACAGCACATTAAAATGTAATAGAAGTTTAATTTTCTGTGCATTTTGAATTGAATGACGAAATACAGTAAAAAAGAAACGTACTTATTTGCCTGATCAGAAAGATCAGGTGCCAATTTTTTTCGGGGGGACAAACAGGCTAGTAACACGGTACAAGCTCGCTAAACATAGGTTTAACTGGTCATCTTCGAGGGAATATATCGGAATTACAAACTCATTACCAAGGTAAACGCGACGCCTTTAGATTCCAGATCCACATTTCCGGCCAGCCCGCATAAGTCTTCGGCAGCAAGCTTTGAAAACTTCAGTGATCGATTGAGTTATGTGAATCAGCTCATCATTGCCCGTAAATTTAGCTCAAATCTATCGTTCGTTGTGGCCCAACCTATCTTCACCGGAACTATATCGCTTACAACGATCAGAATGATGTATTTGCCCTTCGTATTGGTGGTCGAGCCAAGGTCAGCAATTGGATCGCATTAGTAGCAGACTATACATTACCTTTCCGAAAGTCGTCGAACAAAAAATACAGTGAAGATATCAGCGGACAGCGTTATTATAATGCATTAGGTGTCGGTTTGAAAATGGATACCGGAGGACATATCTTCCATCTCAATTTTACCAATGCACCGCAATACAAGAATCTCAGTTTATTAGCGAAACAAATAGCTCCTGGGGTAAGGGACAATTCCGTTGGGTATTCAGCATTGCACGCCTTTCAATTTTAACAAAAAATAAAAAAGCAATTGCTCCATCGTGGACTTGGAATCAAAATAATCTGTCCAACATAATAAGAATTCAAAATACTTAAAAGAATCATCGGTTGATATGTTCTTAAATCAAAAAAGCGGATAACAATGCTGTTATCCGCTTTTTTATCACACAATATTAAATCTACAAATCATTTAACCACTTATTTACCTCATCTTGTGTTTTACCGGTCTTCTTTTGAAGCTTACCTACCAATTCGTCTTCTTTGCCCTCGGCATATAATAGATCATCATCAGTAAGATCTGCATATTGTTGTTTTACCTTACCTTTGATTTCGTTCCAACGGCCTTTCCATGTTAATTCGCTCATAATTATTTTCCTTTCGTTGTTTATTAATAGAACAGTATCGTACAGCTAATCGTTTAAAAAATAATGTTATAAAATGTTAATTTTATAACATTCACCTGGTAAACAGGCGCTTTCTATTCTTCGTAGTATTATTTCCGGTTACAATTCGCCGTCCATACCTTGCTGTCTTTTGTATAACCAATTGTCAATTTACCGGCATCAATACGGATAACTCCTGTACCTGCCGAACCAATGTTGACCAAGACGTTATCCTTTTTTTCAAAATCTACTCCGTTGAGATTTGGAATGCCATTACCAAAAGCGAAATTATAGGTATCGCCAACTTTTGTTACGGTAACTGTTCCTTCTGCAGCGGCAACATCATTGTCATTGTTATTCATATCATCATACGAGATCGTGCCTTCATATTTACCAACAAAAAGATCGTTGTCGGCCGGATCATCGTCTTTGCTACATGATGTAAAGCCTACTAATACCGTTAAAATAAGCATACCTAGCCCCAGTGTTTGAATTAATTTTTTCATACGTCGATGTGTTAATGTGAAAACTCTATTTTATTACAGCTGGGTAAAATTCAAACTTTATGCCAGTCCAAATACAGTCTTACAAACACCCGTATCAAATACACAAGAAGGGGTATAAATACAGTATTATGGTATAAATACAATCCAATTAAGGAGCAATATCCAATTGAGCGTGTGTAACCATAAATCGAAGATCATTCAGAAAACAAATCTCATCCACTAACAAAGAAGGCAAAATATTTTTTAAAAAACTTGGAGCGAAAGCGCATTATCGCTAAATTCATTTATTCCAAGCCTATACTATGGAAATCAATTATGCGCTTATCGTTCGAAGATTCGAGGAATATTTTGACCTATGGAGTTCCAAAGTATATCAATATGCAGTCCATAAAACCAAATCTTCTTATCTAGCCGAAGAAACTGTACAGCGTGTATTTATCAAACTCTGGAAAAATATGAGTGACAAAAATATCGATGCCACCATAGAATCCCAAATTTTCTGTATCACCCGAACAGTGGTGATCGATCTGGTCAAGGCAGAGTATAACCGCAAGAAACTTCTGGATCACGATCAGACATTTGTCTTGCGCCATAGCCCCCAGGATGATTTTTATGCCAAACAACTTACATCCACACTCCATGAAATTGTCGATAAACTACCGGAGAAACGCAAGGAGATTTTTATGCTAAGCCGATTTTCTAATCTTTCGCATAAGGAAATTGCGGACAAGCTGGCCATATCGACAAAAACTGTGGAGAACCAATTGACACTAGCACTAAAAACCATTCGAAAGGCTTTACTGTTCAGTATGCTGGTGCAAATTATTTTTTAATTTCTTTTTGGGGGGTACCTCATTTTCAATCGTAATCTTTATACATGAAGATTACAAAAACACTCATCGACAAATACCTAAGCGGTAAAGCCAGTGCGGAAGAAATTGCCGCAGTAGAAAATGCGCTGGCCAATAACGAGTTTTATTGGGAGGATTTTATGCCGGAAACGGAATGGCAAGCATATGAGATGGATTCGGATTTTAAAAACCAAAAGGAAATAAAAGCACGTATTTTCAAACAAATAGGACAAAAAAATAAAGATCGTTTCAGCTGGTTAAAATATGCGGCTATTATCTTCTTCATTGGAATCGGAGCTTGGCTGGGATTAAACCAGATCGATTCTCCTAAATATAACACCGCATACCGTAGCGCGAAGAAAGTCCAGCCCACACCGCAGGAGCAACCAAGTAATTTATATTATATCAATTCAGGTAATACTATTCAACAAATTGCAGTTCCAGACGGTTCTACGATCGACCTATACCCCAATTCTGAAGTAAAATTCAGTTCAGATTTCACAACTATTAGCGCGCGAGAAATTCAATTAAAAGGTAAAGCCAAATTTACGGTAGCAAAGGATAAAACAAAGCCTTTTCGCGTTCATACGGCAGATTTGACAACAACCGCACTTGGCACTGTTTTCAGTGTGGAAGAAGGTGGTAGCGCGATTACAAAAATAAAACTCTATGAAGGCCGTATTGAAGTCAAAAGCAATCAGCGTCCTGAAAATAAACAGACCTTAAATCTACAGTTTCAACCCAACGAAGAAATCAGCATTGATCGCAAGCTACAACAGATCATTGCCGAAACCCGAGTCAATACTTCTCAATCCAGCAAAAGGGGGTCTTACTTAAAAACTAGCGGACAACTGATCTTTAAAAACCTCCCATTGCAAGATGTACTTCACATCATCAGTCATAATTATGGCCTTAAACTAAGCGTTGAACCTAAAGATATACAAAATAAATATTATAGTGGAACGTATAAAAATACAGCATCTGCATACCTCAACATGTTAGCTGATATCCAAGCACTCCATAAAATAACCATTCATGTACAAACCGAATAACATTCACTCACATAACCCACAAATTATGCACAATTATTTACCTTCCAAGCATAGTATCCTGACTATGCTATTGTTGAGATCCAACATTCGAGCCGACGTAAACTGGGCACTGCGTCTTGGCCTCATGGGGCTTTTGTCAACAAGCTATCTTCTTGCTAATGCCCAACAAAATGCGACCATTAACGGAGTAATCAAAGATGAAACAGGAAAGCCTATCCCCTCGGCGACGGTTACCATACGTAATGCGACGAGCGGAATGAAAAAAACAACAACCAGCAAGCCTGACGGAACTTTTTCACTCGACCAGATTCCCGCTGGACAGGGCTACCAGATCAGCGTATCGTCTATCGGTTTTAAAAGCAGAGAACTGTTGGATTACACCATTACAGACAGAGACAAGCTAGCGATCAATATCAGTTTGGAATCGAGTGCGCAAAACCTACAGGAGGTTGTCGTTACAGCGCTTGGTATCAAACGCGAAAAAAAAGCGCTCGGTTATACAGTCGCTGAACTCAAAGGCGACGAGCTGACGCAGGGTAAGGAAACCAATGTGGCGAATGCCTTATCGGGTAAAGTTGCCGGCGTGCAGGTGAGCCGCGCCGCATCCGGTGCCGGAGGTTCATCCAAGGTCGTGATACGTGGTAACAACTCACTTATCGGTAATAGCCAGCCGCTCTATGTTGTTGATGGAGTACCGATTGATAATCAAAACATTTCATCTCCAAACCAATCTGGGGGAACCGATTATGGCGACGGAATCGGAAACATCAATCCCGAAGACATCGAAACGATGTCGGTATTAAAAGGCCCGAATGCGGCCGCACTTTATGGACAAAGAGGAAGTAACGGAGTTATCTTGATCACAACTAAATCTGGTAAAGCCGGTAAGACCCGTTTTAGTTATGGTACAGATTTTTCATTGGGCAATGGACTGGTCTTACCGGATTTTCAAAATGTCTATGGACAAGGATTGAACGGAACATTTACACATTTCAGAAAAGATGACGGCACCATTGTTTCTATGAGCGAAGCGCTGAAAAATGGTTACAGTGGTATGCCTAAAATGAGTGCCGGACGTGACCGTACGACACGGGCAAGCTGGGGTGCAAAAATGGAAGGCCAGACTTATGAAGATGCTTATGGCAACATCTTACAGTTAACACCAAAACCAGATACCTACTCGTCGTTTTTTCAAACGGAGAAACAGTTTGTCAACAACCTTAGTATCGATGGCGGAACCGACAAAGTAAACTACCGTTTTTCATTTGCCAATACAGATGTAAAGGGTTATATCCCCACCAATACGTTAAAGAGAAACAATTTCGGTCTGCGCACCCAAGCCAAAATAACCGATAAATTTCATATCGACATCAAGGCGAACTATATCGCACAAAAGGGGCAAAACCGGCCAACTCTGGCCGATGCGGCAGACAATCCTGCCTACCTATTTATCAGCCAGCCGCGAAGCCTGGGCAACGACATCATGGCACAGTATAAATGGACCGCGCAGGAGATCAGCAGACAGCTTGGATTTTCGGGATTGACGGAAGGATTGGAGAAAACATATGCCACCAATAGTTCCACAGCCAACCCCTTTTGGACCATTCATGAAAACCACAATGAAGATCGTCGGGACCGCATCATAGGGTTACTCCGTCTGAGTTACGACTTTGCTCCTTGGCTTAAGGTCACAGCGACCGGGGGTACGGACTTCTATACCGATCAACGGTTTCGTTACCGTCCAATAAACACCTACCAAAGCTTGAACCGAAAGGGTGATATTCGCGAAGAGGTCATCAGAGCCCGCGAAGACAATTTTGACGTCCTCGCTAGCTCCAACTTCAAATTGACCGATGACATTAAACTCAGTGCCAACTTAGGGGCCAGCCATCAAAGCCGGTATTTGCGTATGACAGGAAATTCAGGTAATCAATTTATTGTTCCGAATCTCTTTGTAATCAATAACACCACGACAAATAGTTACATATTTGACCTGATCGAGTCCAAGATTAATTCGGCTTATCTATCGGGCCAGTTCAGTTACAAAGACTATTGGTTTGTTGATTTCTCTGCCCGTAACGACTGGTCTTCGACCCTGTCAAAGGAAAACAATTCGTTTTTCTACCCGAGTGTAAGTTCCAGTTTGGTCTTATCGGATGCTTTCAAATGGCAATCTGACGCACTGTCTTTCGCCAAAATCAGAGGTTCATGGGCCCAGGCCGGTAGTTCAGGAAACCCATATCAGCTGACAGGAGCATATAGTCTCAACCAGTATACCCATGGTGGCGTACCGATGGCTTCTTATACAGAAATTATTCCTGATCCGAATTTGAAAAACGAATTGACCACGTCTATCGAAGCTGGGGCAGATCTGAGATTTCTAAAAAACAGACTTTCTTTCTCCTTCACCTACTATCAGGCCAAGACAAAGAATCAGATTTTGGACGTACCAATCGCCCCTTCCAGTCTCTATGTAAAAAACAGGATCAACGCTGGAGAAATTAGCAACAGAGGTATTGAATTTGTATTGGGAGCAACACCGATCAAAAGCGAATCGGGTTTTGAATGGAATACAACCTTCAATTACAACCGCAACAGAAATAAAGTTGAATCACTCTATCCCGGTGTAGAAAGCTTTTTACTCGCTACAGACCGCGGGATAAATGTGGTTGCGGAGGTCGGAAAACCATTTGGCCAACTCATTGGGACTCAGTTTGCATGGATCAAAGATGATCAGGGAAATAGGTTGATCGACCCTACTACTGGGCTCCCCTTACGTACCGCAGGACGTGTAGAAACCGATCTTGGAAATGCGCAACCCGACTGGCTGGGTGGTTTTGCCAATACCCTTAAATATAAAGGTTTCAACCTCTACGCGCTTGTCGATATCCGTCAGGGCGGCGTGATCTTCTCCCAATCCAATCGTGAGCAGATCATTTATGGTACTTCTAAAAAGACCTTGGAAGGCCGCGATGGCACCTACGTTGCCGAAGGGATGGTCGGACAAAAAGATGGATCAGGGAACTGGACAAGTACAGGAACAAAAAACAGCAAGCAGGTTGCCGCACAAGATTACTGGAACATGGTAGCGAGTGACAAAGAAGTTATGGTATCCGAAGAAATGATCAATGATATGAGTTATATTGCCATGCGCGAAATCAGTCTCTCCTATTCTTTCCCTAAAAAGCTGATGCCACATAAACTTGTTAACTCCCTAAAATTGGGCGTCTATGGACGTAACCTATTTTATTTTCAACGGAAAACTGATGGATTTTCACCAGAAGCTTCTGCTTTCAACGTAAACAATAGCTCGATTGGTATTGAATCAACTTCACTTCCAATGATGCGCACATTCGGTATTAATCTCACTGTTGGTCTGTAAACCCTTTATCATGAAAAAGAAACTATTTAAAAATACATTCATCGTCGGACTTATTTCTGTGGCAGGATTAGGTTCATGTACCAAAGATTTCGAACGGATCAATACACCGCCGACATCGGTAACCACTGTAGACCCTTCCTTACTTATAGCCCGCATTCTACGTGATGGTACTTTTCAGGAATCTGGGGAACTACCCAACAACAAGTTTGGCTCTTGGATCCAACATTGGGCTGGGGGACCGGTAGTGCCTGTTTCTCGATATTTTGAAGGACCCGAAAATCTTATTTGGTCGCAGCACTACACCTTGCTCCGCAATATCGTTCAGATCAAACAGGAATTAAGCGGCAAGGAAGACAATGCAGAAGGAAGAAGTAAACTGGCTATCGCCGAACTTTATGAAGCGTACCTCTATCAGCGCCTTACAGATTTGTTTGGTGACATCCCCTACTCTGAGATCACAAAATCCAATAAGGAAATTAACCGTACGCCCAAATTTGACAAACAAGAAGAGATCTATCCGGCACTGGTTCAAAAGGTCGATGCAGCTATAGCAAAGCTTACAAGCGGCGACCTGTCTTACGGATCTTCAGATTTCTTTTACAAAGGCAGTATTGATAAATGGAAAAAATTTGGCAATTCGCTCAAATTAAAGCTCGGCATGCGCATGCGGTACGCCAATCCTTCTTTGGCCCAGAAAACGGTTACCGAAGCCATGACTTCTGCAATAGGTCTATTCTCCAGCAACAGTGATAATGCCGCAGTACCAACCTACAACGATGCTCAGGCTGAAAACCAGAACCCGATTTTACGTCAAATGACTACCGGAAGTGCCGATCTACGTTATTTGGCTAATACCCTGGTTGACAAACTCAAAGAATACAATGATCCAAGGCTTCCTTTACTTGCCGAACCGGTCATTAGCAATGGAGTCGCAACCTATCAAGGTATTGGGGTTTCGTTGACCGATAACCAACTGTCACAATTAATTCGTGCCAACTATTCAACGGCGAATAAGTCTACTTGGTTCAGCCTTTCATTTGCACCGATCCCAAGCTATGCCTTTACCTATTCGGATATCTGTTTTTACAAAGCCGAAGCTGCACTTCTTGGCTGGGGTGCTACACCTGCAAATACCCAAACGTTCTTTACAGAAGGGGTCAAAGCTGCGCTGGCACTTCCGCCATATAATATGACAGCAATCCCTTCTTCATACGAACCAATGCTCAATCTAAGCGGCTTGACTGACGAACAGAAAATGGAGAAAATAGCGACACAAAAATGGATTCACCTATTTGGCCGGGACATGGAAGCCTTTGCCGAATGGCGACGTACAGGATATCCTCGATTAACCCCCGGTCCTAACCCAGGTTCCACCAACGGACAAATACCGCGTAGAGCTATTTATTCCAGTGAAGAGGCTGAGTTAAACGCAGCAAATTTAAAAGAGGCTGCAGCACGCATGACAAATGGTGACTCGTTCCTATCCAAAGTCTGGTGGGACAAGAAGTAACTGCACTTTTTTAGCCGAGATTATAGACAGAAAAAGCTGTTCACAATCATTCAAAGAAGTGCTAATAAGTAGGGCTCTGATATTAATATCAGGGCCCTACTTGTTTCTTCTCATCTCCAATTCGCGTGGTTGTCAGGTCATACCAATACAATATAAGTCAAACGATACTATCGGATCCTCTTAAATAGTTCTGTTTTATTGTGCTGTATAATTTTCAACTCATTACCGCTGATGGAAAATTTTCCGGAGTAATAAATTAAGCTGTCTTTCCCCAAGTCATCATTCCCCTTTGGAGGGTAAAACAACAATGAGTCCGCTGAAACACGATAAGATCCGTCAGTTGCATTTTTTACCGAACAGGGTAATTTTGACTGAAAATGCTGGGCTGCCTCAAAATATAATCTTTCCTTCGTAATCGCATGTTCCCAGGCTCCATACAATTCATCTTTCGCGAGGTACTTGTTTTTCAATACCGCCAATAATGTAACAATTCCAATCGCTGCCAATGGAATATAGATGAATTTAATTTTACTGACTTTATTGAACCAATTAGGTCTATCTGCATCGGTAAATAAAGGGGCGCTGTCAATAAAAAAGGCATAAAAAGCTTTATAATCTGATAAAAGCACGAAAACAGCCATTAAGGTAAGAACGGTTGCCATACCTTTTGCACCCTGAATGTCAAAGGCAAAATCCATCAATAAAATATTGACGATAAAGGTCAGAAAAAGGATCACACCGATTCTGGCAGTTTTGCGAAAAAAGAGCAATAGCGCGCTGATAAGCTGCGCAACAGCAATTGCATTGCCGTACCATTTGGAATAGCCAAAATAATACCATGTCAATTCGAATCCTGAAAGCGCTGAAAGCGGTTTATCAAACACGCTGGGTTGTGAGGTAAATTGTGTTTCCAGGAGCTTAGCGGCAGCGTACGAAATGATTACAGTTGCCATAAAATACCGGCAAAATGTATACAGATAAAGATGTAGTGTCTTCCAGTTCATGTTGTGGGAATACGAGGTTAAATTAAAGTGAAAACAGATGATGCACATCTGATCATCAAATTTATGGTTTTAGAAAAGAGTAAAATTGTAAAAATGGAAACTACTCTACAATTAGCCAAACATTTTCTTTATTCACATCAACATCTTTAAAAAAGCTATTCGGGTTTAAAGCTGTAAATGCCTTGAAGTCCTTAATATAATGCGATTGATCGTAAAACCCTGTATTTAGCAAAAGTGAAAATCGCTTGGATTTATGTTGCATTTTCAAGGCCTGTCTAAAACGATGTATTTTTTTGTATTCAGAGGGGGATTTACCTAAATTCCGCAAAAATAATCTGTTAATATACTGTCGGGAGAAATGATACTTCTTAGCTAATTGATCGACCGTAAGTTCGTTTTCGAGATCTGCCAGCATTTGCCTAAAGATCGTAAGATCTTTATCCGCTTTGAGTTTAGACAATAAGTAAGACTCTAGTTCAATAATTTGAGACGTTCTATCCAAAGAAAAGAGTGTCCTCATTTTATCATTAAATCCATCCAAAAAATTTATATCAATCTGTGTTTTCCTTATGAAGAGCTTTGCAGGATCTTCAATGAAATGATTGATGCCTAAGGGATGAAAATAAATAGTTAATTCATCAACAAGTTCCTTATAAAAAATCTGCATCGGTTTGGTATACCTAGAGACAACGCAAGTCATAATATTATTTGTTTCAGAAGAACTTATCGTGACGAGGTCCCCTTTATCTTCCACCTCAAACTGCTGATTCACCGTTAAAATACAGTAGTTATTTGGAAAAGTCCAATACTTAATAGGCCCACTATCTTGATTTTTAGAAATGAAATAATATCCTTTAATGTATTTTCTTAATGTTTCGTTAATCGGCTTATAAAAGTCTAATTTCATGCTTTTAAAATGGTACTTTCTTCAAAAATAAAACTGTAATTCATGTCCCTTTTTTAATTCAGGGACATTTTTACGAAAATAGGATCGACAAATGTATTAAACGGGAAATTGGGCAGCGATTTGAAAAAAAGATTTTACGTACTCTACTCAAATTACGTCAATTCCAAATCGTCAAGGCTAATTTTCTCTTTCTTTAGTTCAGTAATTTCCTTTTCTAATTTTTTTAAGTTTTCATTAATCAATGCTATACTACCTTCAGGAAGAACTGTCTCCCGGTCATTCGATTTGATCGATTGCGTGGTCACAACTAATTCTAGATCATAATCTGTTAGATTGATTCCTTTGACGGGATAGCGAGGAAAGCTCCAGAGTTTAGGATAATCTTTTTTTTGCTGATTGAAGACTATCGTATTGACACGAGAATCACCTGGCTGGAGCACACTGTCTGATTCGCCAAAAACAGCTTGCTCATTACTGATAATAGTTTGTGAAGAACGTTTTTTCAGCACATACGAAAAGCCCTGGCTTCCTTTTAGCGGCTTTTTACCCATATACTTCATAGTCACTATAATTCTGGGAACAGGTTCGCCAAAGAAATCTTCGAGTCCCAGTTCAATAGGTTCCAACTGAAAAACAGCCAGCTCTTTCTTTACCTGTTCAAATTCAGTTTTATGTTTTTGTAGACTATCGATCTCATTTTGAAGATGAGCTATTTTCCTTTCCTGTTGTTTCTGAAGGATGTCATCGGCCAGGTCCAATACTGCAGCATAAGATTTTCCATCGATCATACCCAACGAAATACGATTTATTGATTCCTCATTATATTTTTGAGGTTCGTTCATTTTGAGCCACATCGCTTCGGATAGTGCCACTCGCAAGGCCTTCTCCAAGTTCGCTTTTTCTTTGTCATTCAGCTTCGCTTCTACCTTTTTACGGGAACTGTCAAAGGACGATTCGTCCTTTCCACTTAGTCTTTCGCTACAAGAGCTTATAGATAATGTCAAGAATAGTCCGATCAGTGCGATTTTTATGCATTGTTTCATTTTAAATAGTTTTAGTATACAATATATCGGCAAAGTTTATATAGAGCTAATGTTTATGTAATGCTGTTCTTGGAATACATCTTTATCCAAATAAATAAGCTTGTTTTCTTTGAGGTATTAGCGATAACTTATTTTACGTGTGATAATATGATCTATCTTATTTCGGCTTTTATTTTTTCTTGTGATTTTTACCCAGTTCCCTTTGTTATCATATTTATAACTGAATTTATACGTGTCATCATCCACAACATCACCATATTCGTTATACGTATATTTTGAATTCTTAGCCGTAAAATCAATAAGGGATTTACTCGAACTCAATGTCTCATTGTTGACATCCAAAACTGTACAATAAACCCTGTTATTGGGATAATCATACCGCGCCACCTCACTTCCGTATTTACCTCCATCGATAACCAGTTTGATCGGATTGCCCCGTTCATCATTTGTAAATTCTATTTCTTTGTAAATACTGGTCGATCCTTTTGTTTTGATTTGTTTAATCAAAAAGTCATGTTGGTCATACTGGTATTCAACAATAGACTCATCCCGCTGGCTATAAGGTCCTGTGCTAAAGGTAGTCTTTTTAATTAACAGGCTATCACCCTTATACTCATTTTGAAAGGAGCTACGAGCCCCGGTCTCCACGGTATAAGTTTGGCCGTTCAGGACTTTTTGTTGTGCATTAAAATAATACCTCTCTCTTCTTGTTGTGGCGTTACCTGAAAGACTATATAAAATCGATTCTATTTCTACATGGCCAACACTGTACTTTGCATTAAAAAGAAGATCCCTGTCTTGGGATAATTTAGAAAATATACTCTGTCCGTGAACACCGGATAAAAACAAAACTGATAGGATGCAATAGATTATACTAGTATACATGAATCTAATCATATTTATATATATATATATATATATATATATATAAATTGAAAAGTCTCTTATCGCATATTCCATAACTTAATTAGAGTCAAGCATAAAAAACAGAATTTAAGAGTCATTTCCTTATGAGCTTATAAAATTATACAAAAAACTTTATCTTAAAAATTAATTTAACCTAAAGAACCAAATCTCGCAAGGTAGCTTTCAAGGGATATGGGATATAAAATTGTTCTTGCCAGGCTGAGCGATCCCATTACCTAGCTCATTTTTACAACAAACTTAGATACTTCGAAATTCAGTTAAACCTCCCCTTTCGATATTATCTATCCAAATGAAAAAGACGGTTAACCACTACTATTCCTGTAAGAATGAGAATTATGGATTGTCCTTAGCTACTTGCTCAATGTAAAATATTTCACTACATTTATACATCGAACTAAATAATACTAATATTTAATTTTTGACCATGAATTTGAAAGATATTTTCAAAAGCCTAAAAAAATGGGACAACCTAATCCATGACAATACAAAAGATTTTAAAAAACTCAAAGATCTACTTTTGGATGTAGATTATTTTAAATTTAGAATCCCATACACAAAAGCCTCCAAGTTTATCCATGCATACCCGGGTATCTACAAGGGCAAACTCACTATATTTATCATAGCCGACATATACGATACACGTAAATACAAAGGAGAATTGAGCAAATACCTGCAAATGGCAGAAGTTTTGAAATATTCGAAACCGCAGTTATCCGATGAGATTTCTCGCGACGAAGCATTAACAAGGATCTCCACTTGGAAAAAAGATTGCCAATGCTGGATCCCAAAACAGGCCGGATGTAAGACGGGGTTTCTAAAATGTTATCTTATTCCTACCAAAGATATCATGCCAGATGATGAAATGGGAACAATAGCTTACTTTGCGCTTAAAAACAGTGAAAATGAAACCGCCTTTGAAGCAGATTTAATTCTCAAAAAAGATGATGGAACTGCTGTAGAGAGCAGTTCGGCTTACTATGACACTGTAAAACTTGTTCCTCCTTTTTCACCAACAGAGGAAATGTATCTCCTTTCGGAGGCTGCAAATTATGTTGTGGATTAAATTTGTCGAATACCTAACCCTCCTTGTCCCCCTAGAATTAATGGGTGGTATTATTTTGCTCGGTCGGAGAAAACAATTTTATCAGGGATATAACAACTGGTTGATGACCTACCTGATTATATCCCTGATAACAGATCTGTCGGCACGTTGGATCGGGAAATACTATGCTAATAATCTCCTATTGGTGCCTATCTATGCATTTTTTGAAATGCTAATTTTTACAGGATTATATTTTCGTTATATTTTTACCTTCAGACATCCTTTACTACTGATATTGACGGCGGTCACAGCCTTATACATCACAACGGAAATCTTCATGCTGGCCTCTTCATCGACCATTGAATTTCAATCTTATGCTCGTACTTTGTCTGCTTTCCTTTTAACTATTTTTTCCACCACATATTTAATCGAGCAAATGAAAACAAAAAACTCAGCTGGGTTAATGATGCGATTAAATTGCAGCATACTTTTCTATTTCGCTTTCAGTTTCTTTATATACCTGCCCATCAACTTTTTTATTAATGCAGCTACCCAAACAAAGTATTTTTTGTGGATAGTAAACCTTTTTATTGTATGTCTCTTTTATCTGTCCATTATAGCGACTATTTGGCAATCTGGCAAAGCCAAGACACCATAACCTTATGGATTTTAATAGCCATTCTTTTTGTGGGTTTCATCTTGTTTGTCCTTATTAAAATATATTATCTGCATATAAAGCAGCAGTATGAAAATAAACTAGCGAACTACAATCTACAGCGTACGCATGAGCTTCAGCTACAACGTGCCACGATAGAATCTATTGAAAATGAGCGCAAACGACTCGGCGCGGACCTACATGACGCGCTTCTTTCCCAGCTTACAATTTTAAGACTTAAGCTTCAGTTAGGAGCTCCTTCCTCTACACTCGACCCGATACTAGAACATTGTATCCAAGACGGTCGACGTATCTCACACGATTTATTCCCACCTATGCTTGAAAATAAATCTATTGAGGACCTAATTATGGACATTTTAAGCCCTTGGAAAAAAATATTCCACGTCCCCATCATTACCGATATCCGACAGGTCAAACATTTCTCAAATGAGGTGAAACTCCATCTTATCCGTGCTGTCCAAGAGATCTGTACGAATATATCCAAGCATGCCAATGCTAACACGATCGAGGTACATATCCGCTTGTCAGCACGATACAACGTGCTTTACATCGCTGATAATGGGATTGGATTTACCACCTCCGATAAACTCGGCATAGGCATGCAGAATATACACAACCGAATTTCGCTGATCCATGGAAAATATAAAGTACAGCAGCGACCAGGCACTCGATTTATCATTGTATTTTAAAAATTATGGAAGCAATAAGAATAGGAATTGTAGACGATGACCAACTTATCGTCGAACTCCTGCAGGACTATTTAAATATGCAGCAGGATCTGAAGGTTGTACTTGCCGCAACCAGTGGGCAGGAGTGTTTGGACAACTTACAAAATATATCAGCAGAGATCGACCTCTTACTGGTCGACTTAAAAATGGCACAAATGAATGGTATCGAGCTTATAAAGCATTTGCGTGACAGGCATCCTGAGATCAAGATTATTGTGGTCTCTTCGCATTATCAGGATTCTTCGTTAGGATTTATGCTCAAAAATGGAACGGCTGCTTTTATACCAAAAGGTATCGCTCCTGCGGTGTTGCTTTCGATCCTATATGAGGTGCACCAAAAAGGGTTTTTCTTCTATAAACAACAACTGGAAATACTTCGTGAGCAAATTTCCTCGCGGGTATCAGCTCCAAGTTGTGGCTTTGAACTACTGACCGATCGCGAAATAATGGTACTGAAACTCATTGCCCAACAAAAAACAGCAAAAGAAATAGCGGAATTGCTATTTATAACCTCACGTACTGTGGAAGGGCACAAAAACAATATGTTTGCCAAAACAGGAACCAAAAATATCGCTGGACTGGTCATTTATGCTATTCAAAACGCTATCATTGACCCGAGCAAACTCATATTATAGCCTATTATCCTACGAGCTGTAGATATTACCTGTTTTGATCAAATAGGTAATATCTACCTAAAATGTAAGGGATTTTAATTGAAAATTTGTTTAAAGCTTTTCATCATGCGCATTGTTGAAACAAAATAAACAATTATAAAAATTAAAATCATGGCAATAGACACCACACCATCGACGGTAGCAACGAATGCTTTACAAGCGCTACCTTTCTCATCATTAATTGGCGGCCCCCTAGATGCAGCCATTAAAGCCCAGGCAATGGCAGCAAAGACCAGTTGGGAATTTATCCAACAGGTCGGGCTTAACGAAAACCCACAAACAGGAAAAAAAGAGGCTATCAATGTCACTTTCTTTTACAACAAAAATGGACAGATGACCAAGTTGATCGTACCATTGTTGACAATAGTTCCTATTCCTTACATTGCGATCGATACCATCGACATTAATTTTACAGCCAATATCTCTGCAGCATCCTCCAGTGTAAGTGAAACCAGTGAATCTACAGCCTTTGATGCAGGTGGTTCGGCTAAGGCGAGCTTCGGAATAGGCCCTTTTAGTGTAAGTGCAGAATTCAAAGCCAACTATTCAAGTAAAAAAGATTCAAAAGCTTCTCAAGATTCTAAATATTCAGTAGAATACACCATGAATGTCGCTGTACATGCAGGACAGTCCGACATGCCCGCTGGATTAGCCACAGTCCTCAACATCTTACAATCAAGTATTACAGATGCCAATGATAAGGGAACTTTTGTCATTACTCCTGTGCCACAAATTGATATTTCCAAGTATAAAAATGGCGAAAGTATCAGCATCCCTATCTCTGCTACAATCAAAAATGCGGATGGCCTTCTTTTGGCAAATGAGGTTGTCAACTTGAGTCTCGTTGACCCAGTGACGGGCATCGAGTTTACCGATCCGGGAGCTGGAAAGTCTATCCAAGCAACAACAAATGAGCAGGGACAAGCCGTTTGGGAAATTAAAGCCACAATTAAACAAGCTACAGAAATCAAGGGCGTATCCAAATTTATATTGAAAGATGACAAACAAGGACTTAGTGCCGACGGCATCTTACGGTTTGAAGGTACACCTGCAACTTAACACTTAAAGAGATGACTGTAAATAAAGTTTTTACAGATTTTCTTGAGGACATGGTACAGGCACAATTCAATTCATACCTGTATTCTCAAAAACTCGGTGAGCAGGACAACATCCTGCTCCCGATACCTTTTGCAGAAATCAAGGAAATCACACTGGATCTTCACTATGCTTATGATACCAGTAGCCCACAGACTAACCGGTTTCAGTATGATGTTCATTATCTCAAAGCCCAGATCCAATCTCAACTGGCTGTGAGATTGAAAAAATTAATTAAACAGCTTATCGACGAGATTGAGGAAAACGACAGGGCAGATGATGGACAATGGCCTGTTGTAAAAAAGGGAATACAATCCGAAACATTTCGTGATTATATTAAGAAATTGTATGATAACTGTTTTCAAAAATATCTATTACCGCTTATCGTAAACAGCGATGAGACACAGACGGATCTGAGTACAAAAACATGGACATCCTTACTCTACCTATTTGAAAAAGAGCAAATTGAAAAAGAAGTTCTCGGCCACAATGAAGTTAAAAATTGGGTTACTCAAAGAATGCAACAGGATGCATTGGCGACCCTTTCTACTTTGCAAACAGAACAGGAAGATCATTGGGATATACTTTTTCAAAATGCAAAGAAAACAGTGCCAAGCGCAATTAACGTTATCATCGATTCAGAACAATTAAAAAGCTTGCCCGCTTCAGCGATCCAGCAAGCAAAAATTGTGATGCACATGAAAAATTTAACTCTTGAAACATGATGAACTTGCAACCACCAAATAACAGTACCCATCAATTGAAAGATCTTTTCAAAGCACCGATGGATGCCGTTGTTGAAGCCGATATGGAGTTGAGTGAAAAAATCACAAAATTCATTATCAATTATGGCTTTGAAGCACCTGGAGATGGAGATATAAAAAAGATCCACGCGCTCAAGATGGTGCACTTTAGCTATACGATGAACGATAAAACTGTGGAATTTAGTATACCAGTGTTGACACTCATCCAACTTCCCTTATTACGAATCAAAACTGCCGACTTTGACATGAAAGTCAAACTGTTTACGGTTAATACTTCTAAAGAAAAAGAAAAGCCGTCATTTCTAAAAACTGAAACTAAGAAAGAAGGAAATAGCGCAACGCGATTAAAAGCTTACTTAGCTCCCGAGACAAATGATTCGTATGAAAAAACGAAAGCCAATATGAATGTCAAACTAAGTATGGTAGACGGTGATATGCCTGCAGGAGTGATCCAATTACTGGGTTTGCTTAGCGAATTAAATAAAGTAAATAAAGAGAAATAATATGTCAAACACTAGCAATAACACGGGGCTTCAATGCCCAAACTGTACGGGTAAAATTAAACTCTCATTTGAAGATTTACTCTTCAAAAACAAGATTACCTGTCCATTCTGCGCACTGCAAATGGAAATGACCGTACCAACAAACATGAAACATCACCTGCAAGAGATCATGATGGCAGAAAAGATGGTATCTAAAACTAAAACATTTAACCGCTAAATATAAATTATTATGAACAATTCAATTTTTTTTATTCCCATCGACGGTAACGTACCGACTCATATCGATGACACAACAATTTATCCATATAATCTAGTTGGAATGTTGTCTTTCAATATTGCTGGAAACGCATACATAGGCACGGCTACACTTATAAGATTTGGCAAAGAAAAAGAAAGCGACCTTCTGTTGACATGTGCTCATAACTTATACGATAGCGCCGAAGGTGAAGCCAGCGACGTTATGTTTACACCAGGGTTTAATGATCCTCAACAACCTTACGAACCCATATCTGCAAAAGCATTTCGTTACCCCAATGGTTTTAAGCAAGTCGCCGTATCTCTCCTGACCAAACCCGAGGAGGCCACTGTAGAACAACTAAAAGAACATGCGCGCTATGATTATGCGCTCATCAAACTTGCCAAACCAATAGAAATACAGGATATTTTTAAATTCGCCGTTGTTCCTGACCAACATCTTACAGACCTCGCAGTTAAAATGGCAGGCTATGGATATTATGATCAGGAAATGGCACATGCCGTAGGAAAAATTGCAGAATACGAAGAAGACAGAATATATCACAATATGTCCACCCGTGCTGGAGCAAGTGGGTCAGCTATAGTTGACAGTGCCGCCAGCAGAATCGTTGGGATACACACCCATGGTGACTCCGCTAAAAAGCTTAATTATGGTGTACGAATCACCGATGTTGTTTATGATAATTTAAGACAATGGCGCGATGAGATGAATAACGATTAGATGTAATCGCCTATCCAGCTCCACTCAAGTGCCAAGAAGCGAACAACAGAGTGTTCTGTCGACAGATTATGCAGGACACTCTGTTAGAGAGTAAAAAAGTACATAGTTAACTTTTACATTTTTTTGCTCAGCTGCGGGCATCCTCTTTCTCGATCAAATATTACGCAATCGTGTGCACGCAAACAAAAGCTGAATAGATTTGCTCAACTATGCATTGTTTACTAATATTGTCCATTGATCATGTACAATAAGCAAAAAATAGAAGAAAGGGATCTACTGCAAGAGCTAAAGAATGGGAACTCTCTTGCCTTTCAGAAACTCTATAACACTTATTTTGCCTTATTATATCTTCACGCAACCAATAAGTTGCACGATCGCGAAGCCGCTAAGGATATCGTCCATGACTTATTTGCTTCGATTTGGCAAAACAGGTATACATTAGCTATCCAGGGAGAAATATCTGCCTACCTCCACAGTGCCATACGCTACCGTGTAATAGATCATATCGCCAAGGAACAATCAAAAACCAAGTATTTGGCTTCATTACCTCCTATTACAACACATCATACCAGAGATACAGACCATTCCCTAAGGGAGAAATTGCTTCAGGAACAAATAGATCGTGTGCTTAATAAACTTTCCCCACGTGTAAGAGAGGTCTTTGAACTGAGTAGGGAGCACTATCTCAGTCACAAGGATATCGCAAAAAAACTTAATCTATCAGAACATAGCGTTCGCAGTTATATGAAAGAAGCCCTACGTCTGCTTCGCAGTAAATTAGGAAGCCTGCTTTGGGTAAGCTTACTGTTTTTTTGTAAAATTTTCTAATCGCCCCCCCCTCTCCCCCCTTCTCATCCGTCATATAGAAGTAACCAACTATATTATCATGATGAACCAAGAGCATGGAAATGGCCCGTCCTTACTTAAGAAATATCTAGAAGGGAAATGTACAACACAAGAACAAGCGCTTGTTGAAGAATGGTATCTTAATCTAGGTGAAGACCAAATTCCATCTGACAAAGAGCTAATTTCCGATGTAATCGAACTACAAAAAAGATTAAAGGGAATCTCTAAAGAGCAGCCTTATTATAATAAAGGGTACATTATAGCAATTGCCGCAATTCTCCTCGCTTTTTTTACAATTGGAGCAATACTATATCTACAACGGAATAATAATCAAGAAAGCAAACATGAGTTGTTGGTTGATGACATTGCGCCAGGCAAAAACAAAGCGTTATTATCAATAGATGGACAACCAGCAATTGCTCTAGACGGAAAAAATAGCGGCATTATCTCAAAAGGAGGCTCATTGGGATACAATAATGGAACGACAATCATTGAAACGGAGGATGTAAAAACAATCCGGCTTTCAACACCGGCTGCCGGTCAATTTGAAGTCGTGCTGCCTGATGGTACCAAAGCATGGTTGAATGCCTTATCTTCTATCACTTATCCAGCGGCCTTTACTGGTAAAGAAAGACAAATCCAGCTGACAGGTGAAGTCTATCTGGAAGTTGCCAAAAATGTACACAAACCATTTGTCATACAAACAGCACAACAGCGTATTGAAGTGCTGGGGACAAGTTTCAACGTCAACACCTATAATGATAATGGCCTTTCATACACGACACTTGTCAGTGGCAGTCTGCGCGTTACAGACACAAAGACAAAACATCATGCTCTCTTAAGTCCAGGGCAACAGGCAATTGTCAATGGAAAAGATGCTATTGAAATAACAACCAGCGGTATTGAAGATAGTTATGCATGGAAGGACGGTCTTTATGTACTGCATGAGGAGCCTTTGAGCCAATATGCACTCAAGATCGAACGTTGGTATGATGTTGAAGTCGACATGGGCCCCTATGGCGATCGTAAGTTTTCGGCCATTATTCCCCGAGATGCCAAATTATCTGAAGTGTTGCAGGCTATTGAATTAAAGTCAAACGTAAAATTCACAAGAGAAGGAAGGAGGATTGTAGCTATGCGATAACCTGACAAGAAAAGCTTTTTCATCGATATGCGAGAAGAGATCCAAAACCAATTATTGTGTTAGTTCCGCTAAAACCCGGAACAAAAACCTATAACCACCAATGTAAATCTGACTTATATGGGCTCCACAACCAAGGACTGTATAGGTGTCAGCCTGCATTGTTTATTAAACTTAAAAGAATATGAAAAAAGATCATCCAAGGTATTATTACCAATACCTGAAATCTTACAAGACACATCTGTCTATGAAACTAACCTTTGTTCTACTATTGGCTTCCATTATGGTGGCTATGGGAAATGTTCGCGCACAGCGCATCAACCTCAATCAGCATAAAGCACAACTGAAAAATATATTGATTGAGATCAGTAGACAGTCGGGTTACACGTTCATTTATGACGAGAACGACCTAAAAAATATTAAACCGATCACAATCAGTGCAAACAATAAATCGATCATCTCTCTATTGGATGAACTCTTAGTCGAGAAATCGTTGGATTATCAAATAAAGGGGCGCTCTATCGCCATAGGGCGCAAACCGGCGATACAGCCTATCGCTAAAAACGTCAATGACAATATTCAAAAACGGACAATCACAGGGCGAGTGACAAATGAAAATGGGCAAGCTCTTCCTGGTATAAATGTTCTTTTAAAAGGTAGTGCCATCGGCACAAGTACCAATGCCCAAGGGGAGTTTTCTCTTACTGTACCAGAATCAAACAGCCTATTGATTATTAGTTCCGTTGGATATGCAACAGCTGAAATACCCACGCAGGGGAAAAACGAAATCAATGTTGTTCTAAAGGCAGCAAACAGTAACCTCGAGGAAGTCGTTGTTGTCGGATTTGGTACCCAAAAGAAAGAGAATCTGACCGGAGCAGTCGCAACCGTGAGTGCCAAACGTTTGGCAGATCGCCCAATTGCAAATTTGGGTCAAGGATTACAAGGCTTAGTACCAAACTTAAACATTACCTCTGCCAATGGCAAACCGGGAACTGGTTCTCAGTTCAACATCCGCGGTACAGGATCGATCAATGGCGGTACCGCAGGACCCCTGATTTTAGTAGACGGTGTACAACGTGATCCCAATTCTATTGATCCTTCGGATGTGGAAAATGTAACCGTTTTAAAAGATGCCGCTGCGGCAGCTATATATGGTGGTAGAGCGGCTTATGGCGTCATCTTGATTCAGACAAAAAACCCGAAAAGCCAAAATCCACAAATCAATTATACAGGAGAATACACTGTCTCCAGGCCTACCAAAATGGCTAAATACATCAATTCGATCGATTACATTAGGATGCACCGCCAGGCAAATCGAAATGGACAAGACGGTGGAACTACAGCAACAGAATCTTTTACAGAACAAGATTCAATTCTTGCCAATGCCTATTTTAATGATCCGGCCAACAACCTTCCGGTGTATGTAGACCCTTCCAATCCAGCCAAGTATCGTTATGTTGGAAATACAGACTGGATTAAGCAACAATATCCAGGATGGGCGCCGATGCAGCGACACAATCTATCATTACAAGGAGGCCGTGGTGCAACTTCGGTGATCACCTCCCTAGGCTATCTACAACAAAAGGGCTTATTTAAAGAGGCTGGTCAAAAGTATCAACGCTTGAATCCATCGATGAAAGTAAACTCGGAAATTACAGATTGGCTGACCCTAACAGGAAATTTCGCCCTCACACATATAGACGATAAAGAAACAGCCGGAGTCGTTACGGGGGGAACATCTTCTGGTTGGATCTCCGGAGACTTGAGACCGACTATGCCAATTCGACATCCTGACGGTAACTTTTCAGGACAGGGCAGTTTTACCAATCCTTTCGCTGTAGCTGCCAACAATGGAAAAAGAAAACGATATTCTAATGATTTATGGCTGACTGGAGGAGTAAAAATCAAACCTATCGAACATGTCTCGGTCGTCGCTGATTATACCTGGAATGCATACAACAACTTTCTACAAAGCCATCAGATTCCTTTTAAGGAATATGGTGTGAATGGGATTCTGCTCGGAACATTTCCTTGGACAAACCCTTCATCCGTGTCAGAAACAACAGATAACCATAATTACTTTGCCTTAAATGCTTTTGCAACATACGAAAACACCTTCGCCGAAAAACATTATTTCAAAGCAATGGTTGGTATTAATCGAGAAAGTAGCCGCTACAAACGATTAGGCATATTCGCAAATAATCTAGTTGACCCCACCAAACCAGCGATCAATCTAAATAATGATCCCCGACCAAGTGTCACTGGCGCCGAGAACGAGTGGGCACTCTTTGGAACAGTTTTCAGATTGAACTATATTTTCGATAAGAAATACCTATTGGAAATAAATGGTCGTTACGACGGATCCTCCCGTTTTTCTGCGGATAAAAGATATGTCTTCACTCCCTCTGTTTCTGCAGGTTGGCGAATTTCTGAAGAAAACTTTATGGAAGGCATTAAGGATGTTGTCAATGACTTAAAATTGAGAGCATCATACGGTGAATTGCCTAACCAAGGTTTCAATAGTGATGATTTATATTCCGCTTCCAATTTCTATCCCTATCTACCGACAATGCCCGTAAACAATAGCGTGGGCTATATTTTTGGTAATCAAACCGGTGTGAGTGTAGGCGCTCCAGGGCTTGTGAGCACAAACTTTACCTGGGAAAAATCGGCGACGACCAATTTCGGCTTAGATTTCGCCTTACTTAAAAACCGCTTGACAGGTAGCTTTGACCTTTACGAAAGGCGCACACGAGATATGCTTGTTGCTGGAGTTCCGCTCCCATCCGTACTGGGAACAGCTGCTCCGAGCCAAAATGCAGGTACATTGGTTACGAAGGGATGGGAGCTTAGTGTGGGTTGGAATGATCGCATAGGCGATGACCTTTCCTATGACGTGATGCTTTCGTTATCGGACAATCATGCCAAGCTCACGAAATATCCGCTGAATACAACCAAAATATTCAATAACTGGTATGAAGGGAAATTAGACGGCGAAATATGGGGATTTGAAACACAGGGTTACTTTCAAAGTCAGCAAGAGATCGATTCGGCGCCAAAACAGACCCAAGTATGGGGTGGCACCTGGAGGCCAGGCGATATCCGCTATGCAGATTTAAATAATGATGGTAAGATCGACTTTGGCAACAACACAGTCGGCAATCCAGGAGACCGAAAAATTATCGGAAATTCTACACCTCGGTATTCGTTTGGCCTTAACATGGGATTGAATTATAAAAACTTTGATTTCTCGGCTTTCTTACAAGGTATAGGCAAGCGCGATACCTGGATCAGCAATAGTGCTTTCTGGGGATTTACGAGCGAATGGAATGTCCCTTTTGTCTATGCAACAGATTATTGGACACCAGAAAACAGAGATGCTTATTTTCCGAGGCTACGATTTGGTAATGGTGGAAACTCGCAACAACAGACAAAATACCTTCAAAACGCAGCTTACCTTCGGGTGAAACAACTTACGCTTGGTTACTCACTACCTAAAAGATGGACTGAAAAGGCCAAACTCGGTCGTGCACGCGTGTATATTTCAGGACAGAATCTCCTAACATTTACGAGCTTATTTGATGCCTTCGATCCAGAAGTCCTCAATTTTCAAGATGCTCCACAGAGTAAATCGGTGGCATTTGGATTACAACTCGGATTTTAATTGATAAAATTTAGCTTTTAGATTATGAAAATTTTAAAAACACTGCTCATACTTGGTTCATTGGCGTTTATTACTTCTTGTAAAAAAGACAGCTATCTGGATAGATTACCTTTGTCCTCGATCACCGAACCAACCTTCTTTAAGAATGAAAATGACCTGATGCTCTATGCGAATCAGTTTTATACTTCGCTGCCTACCCAAAATTTTATCCAGGACAATCAGTCAGATGATAAAGTCCCAAGTAGTATAAACGCTTTTTTAGCTGGTCAATATGTTGTTCCCAATACGGATGCCAGTTACAACTGGACAAATATCCGTAATGTAAATTATTTCTTACAGCGCTACAACAATGCCGAAGCTAGTGCAGCAATTAAAAATCAATATGCCGGTGAAATTCGGTTTTTTCGCGCGCTTTTTTATTGGGGGCTCTCCAAACGTTATGGAGAAGTTGCCTGGTACAGTAAGGATCTTACGGAAAAAAGTGAAGAGCTTTATGCGCCGAGAACACCTCGTAATATCGTCATGGATTCGGTATTGGCCGACCTAAATTTTGCTGTCGAAAATATTCCTGCCGATAACGTTTCTGCCGGACGCTTGCATAAATATGCAGCCGCAGCACTAAAAGCCCGTATATGTCTATGGGAGGGAACCCGAAGAAAATATTTTGGCGTCGAAGGGAGCGAAAAATATCTTCGCGAAGCGCTCAATGCTGCCGAACTTATCATGGGATCAAATAAATACTCCTTATACTCTACCGGAAATCCAACAACGGATTACTACAATCTCTTTATCCAACAGGAACTCAATGGCAACACCGAGTCTATTCTTGGAAGACGTTACCTTCAAAGCATCCTTATGAATGGTATCAGTAGGACTTTGGGTGAGACAGGGACAGGCTACAGCAAAGATTTCGTCCAAAATTATCTTTGTTCAGATGGACTACCTACCGCGCTTAGCACAAAATATAAAGGAGACAATACACCTGAGGATGAATTTGCGGATCGTGACCCAAGGGCCAAACAGACAATTGCAACCAAAGGCTTTGTATTACTACAAAACAGCGACGGATCGAAAGACATTATTGATCTACCCAGAATTGGAACAAACACTGCCAATACAGGGTATCAGTTGATTAAAGGACGAAGCTCAGACCCTGCTATGTGGCAAGCCAATCAATCGACTCTGGACTTTTTTATCTTCCGCTACGCTGAAATACTATTGATCTATGCCGAAGCCAAGGCCGAACTGGGTGATATCAAACAAACTGATATAGACAAAAGTATCAATCTGCTGCGAAGACGTGTAGGTATGCCAGATATGATTATTGCATCGCTAAAAAGAGATCCCAATTCGGTCTTTCCAGAGGTTTCGGTTTTGATAGACGAAATTAGAAGGGAACGCAGAGTCGAGCTCGCTGATGAAGGTTTCAGGTTTGACGATCTGTTACGCTGGAAAGCAGGAAAAAGAATCGAACGTCCTGAAACAATATTAGGGATGAAACTTACTCCTGCATTAAGAGCCAAATATCCAGCGGCACAAGTCAATGGTATAACTGTCAATAGCGATTTTTATATTCGAATCTACACTGCACTAGAAAAAAGATCATGGAATGACAAAATGTATTTATTTCCAATCCCGTTAGAAGAAATAAGTTTAAACCCTGCTTTGGGACAGAATACAGGATGGCAATAACAATGATAAAAATGAAGAACTATATTTTAATGATCCACTTCCTTTTGTTGGGCTTACTTTGTAACGCCCAACAAAAGGAAGTGATCCCTTCTCCGGCCCATGTAGCATGGGCTGAAGCAGAGATCGGGGTAATTTTTCACTTCGATGTTGTGAACTATGTACCCGACTATAAATGGCAACAATGGGGCTCGCACCCTCCTGCCTCAGTCTTTAACCCTAGCAAATTGGACACAGATCAATGGATCAAGGCTGCCAAAGCTGCGGGTGCAAAATATGCTGTGCTCGTCGCAAAGCATTGCTCGGGATTCAGCTTATGGCCAACCAAAGCACATGACTATAATATCAGCAAATCACCTTGGAAAGCAGGAAAAGGCGATATCGTAAAGGATTTTATCCAATCCTGTCAAAAATATGGCATCAAACCTGGCATCTATGCCAGCGCTTCCGCCAATGGATATTTGCACGTAAACAATCCCGGTAAAGTTCAACCCGGAGGCCCACTTACGCAACAGCAATACAATGAAGTGGTGAAAACGCAGCTTTCCGAATTATGGTCAAATTATGGTAAGCTGTTTGAAATCTGGTTTGATGGCGGAGTACTGCCCATAAAAGATGGCGGACCGGATATTGCTCCGTTACTAAAAAAACTACAACCTGATGCTGTCGTTTTTCAAGGTCCAAGTGATGCCAAAAATTTGATCCGATGGATAGGCAATGAAGAAGGAAGAGCACCATATCCCAATTGGAGCCGTTCGGATTTCACGACATCAGCGACGGGGACAATTGTTATCGATGGTTTGAACGGCAATCCGAATGGGGCAATATGGTGTCCGGGGGAAGCCGATTTCCCAATGCGTACCGGTTGGCAAGGTGGCTGGTTTTGGAAGGAAAATGGACAGGAGCTCCTTTCGGTGGATCAACTGGTGGATTCCTACTATACCAGTGTAGGCAGAAATTCCAACATGTTACTGGGCATTGTAGTCGATACGAGCGGCTTGGTTCCAAAAGAGGATGTTAATCGACTAGCAGAGTTTGGTAGCGCATTGACCACTGTCATATCCCATCCCATAGCAATCGTTAAGAACAAAGCAGCAAAAAACTTTACCCTAGACCTGAAAACGCCTAAAACTGTAAATCAGGTCATCTTTGGTGAGGTAATACAGCGTGGCGAGCGTATTCGAAAATACACCATAGCCGCCTGGATCGATAATAATTGGGTAAATATTGCTTCTGGCGAATCAGTTGGCAACAAAAGGATACATAAGTTTGACAAAATCAAAACATCTAAAATTCGTTTTCATGTCGTTGAATCGACAGCAACGCCACATATCAAAAGCTTTGCAGTTTATGACATTTGAGCCAAAAGAATAATTGCCCAACGAGCAGCGATAAAGAAGTCTGCCTTTAAGCAGCTTTAATATGTTAAACTTCAAATGAGAATTAAAAAAAGGAATACCTCCATATAAAAGGGGAAACCACAGCGCAAGAAGAAACAAAGAGTTCCATCTTCCAAAGTAAGGGTCTGATTTATATCAGACCCTTTTTTATACGAGTAAACTCAGTTGAACAAGCTATGGAAAAATTTATATTCATTAGAAGTTTACACAGCATAAAATGTAGTAGTAAAACAACTACAGCTTTATAAAAATTAACCGCAACAAAACTTAACTATAAGATTTTTGGTTTACTTTTGTGATAGATATATAATATTATGAAACAGAAATTTTACCTGCCACTTTTAGCATTGACCTTGACCGCAATTATTAGCTGTAACAAAAACAGTGATAAAATTGATGATCCTAAAAATCAGTCTGTTGTTATTGACAATAATGCAAGTCAACTGAATGCACGTTTAGATCATCAAAATGCTGGTTTATTGCCGTTATCTAATCTTTTAGCATCCGGTAAGCGAGCAGCCAATGGTTCGACAGTCACTGCCACTCAAAACCCAGACTTCTCATTAGCTTTGGTCGCACAAGTCGCTCCTCCGGATTATGAAGGCAATAAGCTTCGGGCAACCCATGTTGCTGTTTCGGGCAACTACGCTTATGTAAGTTACAATACCGAAGGCGATCGATATCTTGGTGGTGTCGATGTCATCGACATTTCAGATATTAATAACCCACGTCTTATCGTAAATGCTAAATTGCCGAATATCGACATAAGCTCAATGGCAGTTGATGGCAATAGCCTACTCTTAGCTGGAGCAGCAGATGAAGGTGTATTGGCAAAAATGACCTCACCTGCAGTTCTTATTGTTTTACCACTTCAGAATGGATTACCTACCGATGCTTATCGTTATACAGGTTTGCAAAGCTATGTGGCAACAGATGTTACTTTTAACAACGAAAGCCAGTATGCTGTTTCAGGTAATGCGGGTGCTATTTCTAAAATCAATAAATCTTCGGGTGCTATCGAAAAATCGGTAACTATTGCGGATCTCCTATCTGTAAGAACATACCAAAATCAAGTGTATGTGCTTTCAGGAACACAGGGGATAAAAGTTGTATCCAATAATCTTGATCCGGTTAAAACAATCAATGTGGGTCAAAATCCAAGTTCGGCAAAGCGTACTATCGATTTTTACAGCAGTTATCTTTTAGCTTCTGAAGGCGCTCAGGGCTTGGGTATTTATAATATAAATACAGGAGCTCTGGATAAACGCATTAGTATTCCAGTAAGTCCTGATGACAGCAACATGGATCCGGAAGATATTGTGACCAATGCTGTATCCACAAACGACAAACGTGTGTTTGTTGCCAACGGTGGTGCTGGTATCGCAGCCTATCAATTTGATACACAAAACAACTTTAATTATATCGGTAGTGCAAGTTTCAATGCGATTGACAACAGTTCAAGTAATTTTGTGATCAGTAGAGATAACTATGTTTTTGTAGCAACGGGAAAAGGTGGCTTAAAAATTCTTAAACTCATCGATCTGAAACCAACAACTCCAAGCTGTAATGGTACTTATCCAGCTTTCACAGGCAGTACACAAGGAGACCTGAATGTCAATAATGAAGCGAGCTACTCAGATACAAAAACATTTGCTTCAAACGTTAATATCAACCGGAATTTTAACTGGTGTGGAACACTCAATATCAATGGAAATTCTGTTAACATCAACAGCGGTGTATTCAATATGTATGGTTCAATCGCTTTGAAGCAAAACATTAATGTCAATTCAACAATGAATTTGGTGGGCTCAGGTGTTATTGGTGGAACTTTTACCGTAAACGGAAGCGGTATCTTGAGTGTAACTGGCTCACTTTCTCAAGGAACTGTAGGATCAAAATCCACTTCATTTATCAATGGTAAGATGGTTATTGACGGTGAAGTTGTCGTATACGGTAACTTGACTATTAATGGTAGCGGAAAGGTAGAATTTGCCAACAGTAAGTCTAAATTAATTGTTTATGGAAGTCTTACAAATTGGGGAAGCGTTACTAACGGAACAATTACACAAGTCAAATAAGACATTGTATAGCTATTAAGCAAATCGCAAAAAAGCCACATCAGATGATGTGGCTTTTATATTTACTGAGAATTACAAAAAGGTCATTATATTGTTGTTATGCAAAATGTATTGGCTTTTCGTGTGAGACGAGATGTGGCCAGGTAAACATATAGTTATACCGTA
>Ga0213829_1000144_pt1 | contig 91867 bp, 78 predicted proteins | sample MC6MC0896MG_FD_180665 | JGI IMG/M metagenome (GOLD analysis project Ga0213829, IMG submission 180665) | Enriched soil aggregate microbial communities from Iowa State University, Ames, United States - MC6-MC0896-MG | ecosystem: Environmental > Terrestrial > Soil > Unclassified | place: USA: Iowa... | reverse complement strand
CGTACATCTCGCTGTTCACGTTCTCCATGCTGATGCTGGTGATGTCGAACAACATGGTGCAGCTGTTCTTCGGCTGGGAAGCGGTGGGTCTGGTGTCGTACCTGCTGATCGGTTTCTGGTACACCCGTCCGACGGCGATCTTCGCCAACATGAAGGCGTTCCTGATCAACCGCGTCGGCGACTTCGGTTTCGTGCTCGGCATCGGCCTGCTGTTCGCCTACGCCGGCACCATGCACTACGGTGAAGTCTTCGCGCAGGCCGACAAGCTGGCCGGCATGAAGCTGCCGGGCTCGGACTGGATGCTGCTGACCGTGGCGTGTATCTGCCTGTTCATCGGCGCCATGGGTAAATCGGCCCAGGTCCCGCTGCACGCCTGGCTGCCCGACTCGATGGAAGGCCCGACCCCGATCTCCGCGCTGATCCACGCCGCCACCATGGTGACGGCCGGTATCTTCATGGTCGCCCGTTTTTCGCCGCTGTTCGAACTGTCGGACACCGCGCTGTCGTTCATCATCGTGATCGGCGCCATCGGCGCGCTGTTCCTGGGCATCCTGGGCATCATTCAGAACGACATCAAGCGCGTCGTCGCGTACTCCACGCTGTCGCAGCTGGGTTACATGACCGTGGCGCTGGGTGCGTCGGCCTACTCGGTCGCGATCTTCCACCTGATGACCCACGCATTCTTCAAGGCGCTGCTGTTCCTGGGCGCGGGTTCGGTCATCATCGGCATGCACCACGACCAGGACATCCGCAACATGGGCGGCCTGCGCAAGTACATGCCCATCACCTGGATCACCTTCCTGCTGGGTACGCTGGCACTCGTCGGCACGCCGTTCTTCTCGGGTTTCTACTCGAAGGAAAACATCATCGAAGCCGCCGGCCAGGCCAATGTCTGGGGCGCGAGCTTTGCCTACTATGCCGTGCTGATCGGCGTGTTCGTCACGTCGCTGTACTCGTTCCGCGTGTACTTCCTGGTCTTCCACGGCAAGGAACGCTTCGACACCAGCGATCATGGCCACGGCCACGATGCGCACGGTCACGGTCATGACGACCATGGCCACGACGACCACGGCCACGGCCATCACGGCGGAAAGCCGCACGAGTCGCCCTGGGTGGTCACGCTGCCGCTGATCCTGCTGGCGATTCCGTCGGTGTTCGTCGGCGCGTGGGCGGTCGATCCCATGCTGTTCGGCAAGTTCTTCGACGGCGTCATCAAGGTCCTGCCGCAGCAGCATCCCGCGATGCACGTGCTGAGCGAGGAATGGCACGGCTGGGTCGCCTACGGCCTGCACGCCTTCCAGACCCTGCCGTTCTGGCTGGTCGTGGCTGGCTTCGTCATCTCCTGGTACTGCTACCTGATCAACCCGAAGGTGCCGGCCGCCATCAAGGCCAACCTGTCGGGCGTGAACAAGATCCTCGAGAACAAGTACTACGTCGACTGGGTCAACGAGCAGATCATCGCGCGCGGTTTGCGCTGCCTGGGCCGCGGCCTGTGGCAGACGGGTGATCGCGGCATCATCGACGGCATCCTGATCAACGGCAGCGCCCGTGTCGTGGGCTGGGTGGCAGCCATCAGCCGTCACCTGCAGTCCGGCTTCATTTATCACTACGCGTTCGCGATGATCATCGGCGTCATGGCGCTGGTGACTTTCTTTGTGCTGATTCCCCAATGATGGCAAGCGAGATGGCATCCAACACTTTTCCCTGGCTCACGCTTGCGATCTTTGTCCCGATCGTATTCGGCCTGCTGGTGCTGGCGGTGGGCCGTGACGACCGTCCCGGCCTGACGCGCGGCCTGTCGCTCGTCGGCTCGATCGCCGGCTTCCTGGTCACGATTCCGCTCTACACCGGTTTTGATTCCTCCACGGCCGCCATGCAGTTCGTGGAGAAGGCCTCCTGGATCGAGGCTTTCAACGTCAATTACCACCTGGGCATCGACGGCATCTCGATGTGGTTCGTGCTCCTGACCGCGTTCATCACCATCATCGTGGTGCTGGCCGGCTGGGAAGTGATCACCAGCCGCGTCGCGCAATACATGGCCGCCTTCCTGATCCTCTCGGGTCTGATGGTCGGCGTATTCTGCGCGCTGGACGGCATGCTGTTCTACGTGTTCTTCGAAGCCACGCTGATCCCGATGTACATCATCATCGGCGTCTGGGGTGGCGCGAACCGCGTGTATGCGGCCTTCAAGTTCTTCCTCTACACCCTGATGGGTTCGCTGCTGACGCTGGTCGCGTTCGTCTACCTCTGGCATGCCTCGGGCGGTTCGTTCGACATCCTGACGTGGCAGCAGACCAAGCTGGGCTACACCCCGCAGATCCTGATCTTCGTGGCGCTGCTTGCGGCGTTTGCGGTCAAGGTGCCGATGTGGCCTGTCCACACGTGGTTGCCGGACGCCCACGTGGAAGCGCCCACGGGCGGCTCCATTGTTCTGGCCGCCATCATGCTGAAGCTGGGCGCCTACGGCTTCCTGCGCTTCTCGCTGCCGATCGCCCCTGACGCGTCGCACAGCCTGGCCGGCATGATGATCACGCTGTCGTTGATCGCCGTGATCTACATCGGTCTGGTCGCGATCGTGCAGGACGACATGAAGAAGCTGGTGGCCTATTCGTCGGTCGCCCACATGGGCTTCGTCACGCTGGGCTTCTTCATCTTCAACACGGCCGGCGTCGAAGGCGCCATCGTGCAGATGATCTCGCACGGCTTCGTGTCGGGCGCCATGTTCATGTGTATTGGCGTGCTCTATGACCGCATGCACTCGCGCCGCATCGCCGACTACGGCGGCGTGGTCAACGTGATGCCGCGTTTTGCCACGTTCTTCATCCTGTTCTCGATGGCCAACAGCGGCCTGCCGGCCACCAGCGGTTTCGTCGGCGAATTCATGGTGATCATGGGCGCGGTCGAGCACAACTTCTGGATCGGCCTGCTGGCAGCCACGGCCCTGATCCTGGGCGCGGCGTACTCGCTGTGGATGGTCAAGCGCGTCGTCCTGGGCGATGTCGCCAACGACCACGTGCGCGAGCTGACCGATATCAATCGCCGCGAATTCGTGATTCTTGGCGTGATGGCGATCGCCGTGTTGTACATGGGGATCTATCCCAAGCCCTTTACCGACGTAATGCACGTGTCGGTCGAGGCCCTGCTGCAACACGTTGCCGTCTCGAAACTGTAAGACAAGACAATGATGCAATCCCAAATCGATTTCGCCCTGGCGACACCGGAAATCCTTCTGCTGATTTTCGGCCTGGCTATCCTGCTCGTCGACGCGGTCAGCAATCACCCCGAGCGTAAGCCGACGTTCCTGCTGACCATGCTTGCCCTGGGCGTGCTGACCGTCGTGTCGGCCGTGCAGTGGAAGAACGGCGTGGCTGGCTCGACGTTCAACGGCCTGTACGTCACGGACGAGCTGTCGCACCTGCTGAAGATCGCCTCGTATCTGGCCGTCGGCGTGACGCTGATCTACGGCCGCGTGTATGCGCAGGTTCGCGACATGATGCGTGGCGGCGAACTCTACGTGCTGACGCTGTTTGCGCTGCTGGGCCAGATGGTCATGATCTCCTCCGGGAACCTGATCTCGATCTACCTGGGCCTGGAGCTGATGTCGCTGGCGCTGTACGCGCTGATCGCCCTGCGCCGTGACAACGTCGTGGCCACCGAAGCCGCCATGAAGTACTTCGTGCTGGGCGCGCTGGCCTCGGGCTTCCTGCTGTATGGCATGTCCATGATCTACGGCGCAACGGGCCACCTGGACCTGACCGAAGTGTCCAACGTCATCGCCGCCGGCAAGGCCGAGAAGATGGCGCTGGTGTTCGGCATCGTGTTCCTGGTGTCGGGCCTCGCGTTCAAGCTGGGCGCCGTGCCGTTCCACATGTGGGTGCCGGACGTCTACCAAGGCTCGCCGACCGCCGTCACGCTGATCCTGGGCGGCGCGCCCAAGCTGGCCGCCTTTGCGATCACGCTGCGCCTGCTGGTCGACGGCCTGCACGGCCTGGCCGCCGACTGGCAGCCGATGCTGATGATCCTGGCCGTGCTGTCGCTGGCCATCGGCAACCTGACCGCCATCGCGCAGACCAACTTCAAGCGCATGCTGGCTTACTCGACCATCTCGCACATGGGCTTCGTGCTCCTGGGGCTGATGTCGGGTTCGGTGGCGGGCAAGCCGGAACTGTCGTCGGCCGCCTACGGCGCCTCGCTCTTCTACATGCTGACCTACGTGCTGACCACGCTTGCCAGCTTCGGCATCGTGCTGCTGCTGTCGCGCCAGGGCTTCGAGTGCGAACACATCGACGACCTGAAGGGCCTGAACCGCCGCAGCCCGTGGCATGCCGCCATCGTGCTGCTGCTGATGTTCTCGCTGGCCGGCATTCCGCCGCTGGTGGGCTTCTACGCGAAGCTGGCCGTGCTGCAGGCGCTGATCTCCGCGGGTCACGTCACGCTGGCCGTGGTGGCGGTGCTGTTCTCGCTGATCGGCGCGTTCTACTACCTCCGTGTGGTCAAGGTCGTCTACTTCGACGAGCCGGCGGCCGACGCTGCCCCGATGGTGGCCACGGCCGGTCAACGCGGCGTGCTGTCGATCAACGGCGCGCTGATCCTGGTGCTGGGTCTGTTGCCCGGTGGCTTGATGGCGCTGTGCGTGCAGGCCATCCGCTCGTCGCTGAGCCTCTAAGGACGGATAGCGGCCATGAACCAGACACTGGCGGTATGGCTGTTGATCGCGCTGGCGCTCGTCAGCGCGAATCTTCCTTTCCTGTCCGAGCGCGTTTTTGCCGTGCTGCCCTGGAAACAGGGCGGGGCGGCGGCGGTCAAGCCGTTCTGGATGCGCCTGATCGAAGTGCTGGTGTTCTACACCATCGTCGGCGCGCTGGGTTTCGCGTTCGAGTCCACGCTGGGCAACCGCTTTGCCCAGACTTGGGAGTTCTACGCGATCACGCTCAGCCTGTTTCTGGTGCTGGCGTATCCTGGGTTTGTGTACCGGTATCTGTTCAAGCGGCATCCGCGTCTGCGGACTTGAAGACGCAGCGGCCCGCCCGCGTATCGATGCACCAAAGACGCCCCCCGAACGGGGCGTTTTTTTATGCCGGCAGCAATACCGGCATCGGCCTTGCACGGCAAGAAAATCGCATGCAATCCGGCCCCTTTTTTGACGTCTGATCCGTCCTGTATTTTGCGCAAGATCAAAGCTGTTGTTTTTTTATCCTTTTGATTTGCAAGGACCTTTTGTTCAGGTTTCATTCAGCGCCGCCGTTCAGAATCGCAAACGACAAAAAAACAGGAATCGTTGTTATTTACATTCTGGAGAAGTCGGTTTGAAGCCCCAAGATTCGTATTCGCTGAATACGCTCGCCACCTCGCTGGCCGCCGCCATTGCAGCGCCCGCGTTGTTCGTCAGCCCCTATGCAGCAGCCCAGTCCGCCGACGCCGGCGTGACGCAGCTGTCGCCCGTCCGCATCGAGGGCGAAAGTTCGTCGTACCAGACCTCGACCGCGCAGTCGCCCAAGATGACGGCGCCCTTGCTGGACACCCCGCGCACGGTGCAGGTCGTACCGCAGCAGGTGATCCAGGACCAGGCTGCGTCCACGCTGCAGGACGTGCTGCGCAACTCGCCAGGCATCACGTTCGGCGCCGGTGAAGGCGGCCGCCCGGGCGGCGACCTGCCGATCATCCGCGGCCAGAATTCCGCCGGCAGCATCTTTCTGGACGGCATCCGCGACAGCAGCACCCAGGTGCGCGATACGTTCAACCTGGAGCAGGTCGAGATCATCAAGGGTCCGGATTCGGTGTATTCCGGACGGGGCGGCGCGGGCGGCAGCATCAACATGGTCAGCAAGGCGCCGAAGGCCACGGACTTCACCGAAGCCACTGCGCAGATCGGAACGGACAACAACTACCGCGCCACCATCGACAGCAACTGGCGCCTGGGCGAGAAGGCGGCGTTCCGCCTGAACGTGATGGGCAACAAGGGCGACACGCCGGGCCGGGATGACGCCGTGGACTTCGAGCGCTGGGGCGTTGCGCCGTCGCTGATGCTGGGCGTGGGCACGCCGACGCGCATTACGCTGAGCTACTACCACTACCAAGACGACAGCATGCCCGACTACTCCATTCCGTATGACCCGAAGTCGGGCCAGCCCGTGACGGAGACGATGGGGGTGAGCCGCAAGTCGTTCTACGGCCTGACTGGCCGCGACTTCATGAAGACGCGCGATGACGTCGCCACGGTGGACTTCCAGCACGACTTCTCCGACAAGCTGCAACTGCGCAACGTGACGCGCTATGGCCGCGGCACAACCGATTTCGCGGCGACCAATCCCGACGACAGCAAGGGCAACATCCCGAATGGGCTGGTGTACCGCGCGCTCAAGTCGGGCTACTACGTCACCAAGACGTTCGCCAACCAGACCGACCTGACCGGCGAATTCGAGACCGGCAGCCTGAAGCATTCTTTCGACCTGGGCTTCGAGTACAGCAATACCAAGCAGGACAAGGACAGCTACACGCAGACGATCGCCCGTGGTCCGATGAACTGCAAGGTGAGCGCCACCGACCTGTCGAACCCGGCGCTGTGCACGTCGTTGTGGGATCCGAATCCCCACGACGACTACACCGGCAGGCTGACCCGCAACGACAATCCGGCCGTCTACAACACGGACACGCTGGCGCTCTACGGCTTTGACACCATCAAGTTCAACGAGCAGTGGCAGGCCAGCCTGGGCGCGCGCTGGGACAACTACCGCACCAGCGGCAGCAACATCGCGCGCGGCCGCAGCGATCCGGCCAGCACCCCCGCGTTCTACAGCACGAGCCGCGAGGACAACCTCTTCAACTATCAGGTCGGCCTGGCGTACAAGCCGGTGCCCAACGGCACCATTTACGCCACGTATGGCACCTCGTCGACGCCTTCCGCCATTGCCGGCGGCGCGATCAGCGATGCGACGTCGCTGTCGACGTCCTCGCTGGAGCCGGAAAAGAGCCGCACGGTGGAACTGGGCACGAAGTGGCAGGTGTTTGACGACAAGCTGACGCTGTCCGCAGCGGCGTTCCAGGACATCCGAAAGAACACCAGCGTGGCCGTGTCGGCAACCGAGGTGGCGCAGGTGGGCGAAGCCAAGGTGCGCGGCATCGAACTCGGATTCTCGGGCGCCATCACGCCGAAGTGGAACGTGTTCGGCGGCTACACCTTCATGGACAGCGAAATGACCAAGGGCGCGTACAACAGCGGCGCCGTCGGCCAGGATCTGCCCAACACGCCGCGCAATGCCTTCAGCCTGTGGACGACCTACAAGGTGCTGCCCAAGCTGACGATCGGCGGCGGCGCGTATTACGTCGACAAGGTCTACGGGAATTCGGACGCCACGAAAAACGCCGACGGCTCGCCCAAGGCACGCTGGGTGCCGTCGTATTGGCGCTTTGACGCGATGGCCGGCTACGAATTCAACGAGCACTTCTCGGCGCAGTTGAACGTATTGAACATCTTCGACGAGACGTACTACACCAAGGCCTATGCCGCGCACTACGCGGCGCTGGGCACGGGCCGGGCGGCGCTGCTGTCCCTGCGCGTACGGTACTGATCAAGGGGCGCCGCGTCAGCGGCGCCGACTTGCATGAAAAAAGCCACCTCGCTTGTCGAGGTGGCTTTTGCTTTTGAAAGGGGGGCTGGCGTCCGCTGCTGCGCGGTGTCTGACACCCGTTGAGGCATTGCTGCAAGGTGACGGTCATCTCCCTAGGGTGTCAGACACCTTGTCGAAGATGGGCGTCCGCTGCTGCGCGGTGTCTGACACCCGTTGAGACATTGCTGCAAGCTGACGGTCATCTCCCTAGGGTGTCAGACACCTTGTCGAAAGGGGTGGGCGGCCGCTGCTGCACGGTGTCTGACACCCGTTGAGACATTGCTGCAAGCTGACGGTTATCTCCCTAGGGTGTCAGACACCTTGTCGAAAGGGGTGGGCGGCCGCTGCTGCACGGTGTCTGACACCCGTTGAGACATTGCTGCAAGGTGACGGTCATCTCCCGAGGGTGTCAGACACCTTGTCGAAGATGGGCGTCCGCTGCTGCGCGGTGTCTGACACCCGTTGAGACATTGCTGCAAGCTGACGGTCATCTCCCTAGGGTGTCAGACACCTTGTCGAAAGGGGTGGGCGACCGCTGCTGCACGGTGTCTGACACCCGTTGAGGCATTGCTGCAAGTTGACGGTCATCTCCCTAGGGTGTCAGACACCTTGTCGAAGGTGGGCGTCCGCTGCTGCGCGGTGTCTGACACCCGTTGAGACATTGCTGCAAGCTGATGGTCATCTCCCTAGGGTGTCAGACACCTTGTCGAAGGTGGGCGTCCGCTGCTGCACGGTGTCTGACACCCGTTGAGACATTGCTGCAATCTGACGGTTATCTCCCTAGGGTGTCAGACACCTTGTCGCGGGATCAGCTTTCGAACCAGTTCAGCACGCCATCCAGCCCCGAGACATTAAGCGCGTAGCGCGTCTGCTGACGCACCAGCGGCTTGGCGTGGTAAGCCACCGGGAAGCCGGCGTTGGCCAGCATCTTCAGGTCGTTGGCGCCGTCGCCCATGGCGATGATCTGGTCTGTCGAGGCGCCGTGCGTGCGTGCGAATTCCCGCAGGTGCGTGGCCTTGGCGTCGGCGTCCAGGATGTCGCCCAGCACGCGGCCGGTGAGCACGCCGTTTTCGATTTCAAGGGTGTTGGCGTGGGCGCTGTCCAGGTTCAGGCGGGCGCGCAGGCGTTCGGTGAAGAACGTGAAGCCGCCCGACACCAGCAGCACCTTGATGCCGGCGGCCTGGGCCGTGGTGATCAGGCGCTCGGCGCCGGGATTCAGGCGCAGCTTTTCCTCGTAGACCTGGTCCAGCGCGCCCGCCGGCGCGCCCTTGAGCAGCGCCACCCGGCGGCGCAGGCTTTCCGCGAAATCCTTGATCTCGCCGCGCATGGCGGCTTCGGTGATTTCCGACACCTTGTCCTTCACGCCGACCACGCCCGCGATCTCGTCGATGCACTCGATGTTGATCAGGGTCGAGTCCATGTCCATGGCCAGGATCTTGCAGTTGGCCAGCTTCAGGCCGGCGGGCACGAAGGCGGCGTCGACGCCGCGCGCGTCGGCCCAGGCGCACACCACGGCGCGCGTCTCGTCGTCATGCTGCACGTCGAGCAGGCGGGCCGCGGTGTTGCTGATGCGCGCCACGCCCTGGGCCTGGGCCAGGGCGGCGAGCTGCTCGGCATGTTCGATGGCGAGGCCGGGGGATTGGACGACGAGATTGTGGGTAGTCATGGCGGATGGATAAGGGTGTCGGGAATTACTTGAGGGCGCGCAGGACGGCGCGCACGGCGTCGGCGCGGGCCGGAACTTGTGGCGCCTTGATTTCAACGCGCAACTTGTCCTGCCCAGCCAGCTTGATGTGGCGCTGCCGCTGCACGAGCTCGATGATGCGGGCCGGATCGACCGAGGTCTTGGGACCAAACTGGATCAGCGCCTGGGTTTCGCTGGCATCGATCTTGACGATGCCCAGCGGCTGGGCCGCCAGGCGTAGGCGGTGCGTGGCCAGCAGCGTCTGCGCCGCTTCAGGCAGCTTGCCGAAGCGGTCGATCAGCTCTTCCTGGATGCGGATCAGGTCGTCTTCGTCGGCCGCGTGCGCCAGCCGCTTGTAGATGGCCAGCCGCGCGTGCACATCGGCGCAATAGTCCGACGGCAGCAGCGCCGGGGCGTGCAGGTTGACTTCGCACGCGAGGTTGAAGGGCGCGTCCAGGTCGGGCTCTTCGCCCGCGCGCAGGGCGCGCACGGCCTCGTTGAGCATCTCGTTGTACATCGAGAAGCCGACTTCCTGGATGTTGCCCGACTGCGAATCGCCCAGGACTTCGCCGGTGCCGCGGATTTCGAGGTCGTGCATGGCCAGGTAGAAGCCGGAGCCCAGCTCTTCCATGGCCTGAATGGCTTCCAGCCGCTTCTTGGCGTTGCTGGTGATCGCGTCCTCGCCCGGCGTCAGCAGGTAAGCATAGGCCTGATGGTGAGAGCGCCCGACGCGGCCGCGCAGTTGGTGAAGCTGCGCGAGTCCGAAGCGGTCCGCGCGGTGGATCACGATGGTGTTGGCGCTGGGCACGTCGATGCCGGTTTCGATGATGGTGGTGCACAGCAGCACGTTGTAGCGCTGCTGATAGAAGCCCTTCATCACCTGTTCGAGCTCGCGCTCGGGCATCTGGCCGTGCGCAACGGCGATCCGGGCCTCGGGCACCAGTTCTTCGAGGCGCGCGCGCCGGTTGTGGATGGTTTCGACTTCGTTGTGCAGGAAGTAGCACTGGCCGCCACGCTTGAGCTCGCGCAGCAGGGCTTCGCGCAGCGTGCTGCCGTCCTCGCGCCGCACGAAGGTCTTGATGGCCAGGCGTTTTTGCGGCGCCGTCGCAATGACGGAAAAGTCGCGGATGCCCTCCAGCGACATGCCGAGCGTGCGCGGGATCGGCGTGGCGGTCAGCGTCAGCACGTCGACCTCGGCACGCAGCGACTTGAGCGCTTCCTTCTGGCGCACGCCGAAACGGTGTTCCTCGTCGATGATGACCAGGCCCAGGCGCTTGAACTTCACGTCCTTCGACAGGATCTTGTGCGTGCCGATGACGATGTCGACGCGGCCATCGTTGATGCCTTCAATGGCGCTGGAGACTTCCTTGGCCGAGCGGAAGCGAGACAGTTCCACGACGCGCACGGGCCAGTCGGCAAAGCGGTCGGAGAAGGTCTGCGCGTGCTGCTCGGCGAGCAGGGTGGTGGGGCACAACAGCGCCACCTGCTTGCCGTTGGCGACGGCCAGGAAGGCGGCGCGCAGGGCGACTTCGGTCTTGCCGAAACCGACGTCGCCGCACACCAGGCGGTCCATCGGCCGGCCGGAGGTCATGTCGCTGATCACGGCCTGGATGGCGGCGGCCTGGTCGGCCGTCTCTTCGAAGCCAAAGCCCTCGGCAAACGCCTCGTAGTCGTTCAGCGGCAGGTTGAACGCAAAACCTTCGCGCGCGGCGCGCTGCGCGTACAGCGCCAGCAATTCGGCGGCGGTGTCGCGGACCTGCTTGGCGGCCTTGCGGCGGGCCTTGTCCCACTGGCCCGAGCCCAGTTGGTGCAACGGCGCGGCCTCGGGGTCGGCGCCGCTGTAGCGCGCGATCACGTGCAGTTGCGACACGGGCACGTACAGCGTGCTGCCGTTGGCGTACTCAAGATGGAGGAATTCCATCTCGCCTTCGCCCATGTCCATGTTGACCAGGCCGTGGTAGCGCCCGATGCCGTGCTGGGCGTGGACGACGGGGTCGCCCTCGCGCAGCTCGGACAGGTCGCGCACCATGGCTTCGACGTTGCTCGCGCGTTCCTGGTCGCGCTTGCCGCGGCGGCCGGTGGTTGCCAATCCGGGGTAGAGGTCGTTCTCGGTCAGGAAGGCGAGGTTTGCGTCGGGCAGTTCAAACCCGATGCCCACCGGCGAGGCGACGATGCCGAAATGCGCGTCCGAGGCTAGAAAGGCCTCGATGGTATCGGGCTGCGCATCGGGCGTGACGCCGAACTCGTTCAGCATCTGCACCAGGGTTTCGCGCCGGCCGGCCGAATCGGCGCACAGCAGCACGCGGGTGTGCCGCTTCTGCACCAGCGTGCGCAGCTTGGCGATGGGGTCTTCGGCACGGCGCGCCACGCTGACATCGGGCGCGGCCCGGAAGTCCGGGTGCGGCTGGCCCGTGGTCAGCGACAGGCGGCGGAACGCCTTCAGCCGGCCATACAGCGATTCATTGTCCAGGAACAGGGCGGACGGCGGCAGCACGGGGCGTTCGCGGTCGCTTTTCAGGAAGCCGTAGCGGCTGGTCGTGTCCTGGTTGAAGCGCTGGATCGCGTCGTCGATGTCGCCCACCGTGACCATGACCGTGCCTTCGGTCACGTAATCGAACAGCGTGGCGGTGTCTTCGAAGAACAGCGGCAGGTAGTACTCGACGCCGGCAAACGGGATGCCGTTGCCGATGTCTTTATAGGGCAGGGCGCGGGAAGGATCGCCTTCGAAGATTTCGCGAAAGCGCGCCCGGAACCGGTTGCGCGAGTCTTCGTCCATCGGGAACTCGCGGCCCGGCAGCAGCTGCACCTCGCGCACGGGGTAAAGGCTGCGCTGGGTGTCGACGTCGAAACTGCGGATCGTCTCGATCTCGTCGTCGAACAGGTCCAACCGGTACGGCACCACTGAGCCCATCGGGAACAGATCGATCAGGCCGCCGCGCAGGCAGAATTCGCCCGGCGAGGTCACCTGCGTAACGTGGTTGTAATTGGCCAGCGTCAGCTGCGCGCGCAGCGCCGCTTCGTTCAGCCTGTCCTTCTGCTTGAACGAGAACGTGTAGGCAGCCAGGAACGAGGGCGGCGCCAGGCGGTACAGCGCCGTGGTGATGGGCACGGTCAGCACGTCCACCGTCTTCGTCATGAGCGAGTGCAGCGTGTGCAGGCGCTCGGAGATCAGATCCTGGTGCGGCGAGAACGCGTCGTAGGGCAGCGTTTCCCAGTCGGGCAGTTGCCGCACGCGCAGGCCGGGCGCAAACAGCTGGATTTCCTCGGCCAGCCGCTGCGCTTCGAGGGGCTCGGCGGTCAGGATGACCAGCGGCACGCCGGCTTGGCGCGCCAGATCCGCCAGCAGCCAGGCGTCGCCGGAGCCCGGCGGCCGGGGCTGGGCGTAGCGCGTGCCGGGCTTCAGCGCGGACAGGGTGGGGACCGTGGCGGGGACGGGCGGTGCGGCCGTGGCGAAGGAGGAAGGGGCGGGCATCAGGCTGGAAGCGGACATCAAGCGAACGATTATAAAATCTCCGCACCATGTCTGACTCAATCATCGCAATCGTGCCCGCCGCCGGCGTCGGCGCCCGCGCCAGCCGGCCCGGGCACGAAGCCGTTCCGAAGCAATACCGTCCATTGGCCGGACAGCCCATGCTGCGCCACGCGGTATGCGCGTTGCTGGCCGACGCACGCGTGTCGCAGGTGCGCGTGGCGGTCACGCCGGGCGACGGCTGGGTCGACGCCGCGCTTGCCGGCTTGCCGCGCACCGTCTGGCGTGCCTGCGGTGGCGCGACGCGCGCCGATACGGTCGCGGGTGCGCTGGCCGACAGCGGGGTCGAAGACGATACCTGGGTGCTGGTGCACGACGCGGCTCGCCCGGGTTTGCCCGCCGCGGCGTTGGGACGGCTGATCGACGCGTGCCTGGCCGACCCGGTGGGCGGGCTGCTGGCCCTGCCGGTGGCCGACACGGTCAAGGGCGGCCATGAGCGCGTGGAGCGAACGCTGGATCGCAACGGCCTGTGGCTGGCGCAGACGCCGCAGATGTTCCGTGCGGGCGTGCTGCGCGATGCGCTGACCGCGGCCTCGGTAAATGGCGTTACCGTCACCGACGAGGCCTCGGCCATCGAGGCCGCCGGCTATGCGCCGCTGCTGGTCGCGGGCGCGATGCGCAACTTCAAGGTGACGTGGCCGGACGATTTTGAACTGATGGAAAAATGGCTATGAGCATTCCTTTTCGCGTGGGGCAGGGCTTTGACGTGCACGCGCTGGTCGAAGGCCGGCCGCTGATCATCGGCGGGGTCACGATCCCCCATACGCATGGCCTGCTGGGCCATTCGGATGCCGACGTGCTGCTGCACGCGATCACCGACGCGCTACTGGGCGCCGCGGGCCTGGGCGACATTGGCCGGCACTTTCCGGATACCGATCCGGCGTTCAAGGGCGCCGACAGCCGTGTGCTGCTGCGCGAGGCCATGGCGCGCGTGCGCAAGGCGGGCTGGAAGCCGGTCAATATCGACGCCACGCTGCATGCCCAGGCGCCCAAGATCGGCCCGCACGCCCCTGCCATGGTGAAGAACATCGCCGCAGATACCGGCCTGGCCGAGTCCGAGGTCAACATCAAGGCCAAGACCAACGAAGGCCTGGGCTACTTGGGCCGCAAGGAAGGCATCGCGGCCACGGTCGTCACCTTGCTTGCGCGCGCGGACAGCTGACGCGCCATGCCCATCGTGGCGTTCGCGCCACGCCCTCCCTTCGAATAGACAGCCGTCCGTGCCGCCAGGCCGGGCGGCTTTTACGTTGGAATACATCTTTAACAAATAAATAAGCGGATCGCTTTGTTCTGACTTACGCTGCGCGACTTGAAATCTGACTAATCAGGGACACTCAGATGCGACTACGTGGCGCGGGGCTACTTTTTGTGCTGGCCGCTTTTGCTACCTCCGCCCACGCGGCCTATGAAAAGCAGCTGGGTCCGTTGGCCGGCACGGTCAAGCAGCAGCTTTTGCAGGGCTGGCACGTCGGCGAGCAGGACGGCTGGTTCACGCTGCGCAACAGCGACGTGCCGGGCGGCGAGCAGACGTTCTACGTCAACCCGGGTCCCGCCCCGGAGAACGGCCGCATCACCGATGTCAACGTGATGGTCACCTCGAAGAGTCCCAAGGCGTCGATCGGCATCGCGCTGAACAACACGGCGCGCAAGGGCCTGTGCCTGCTGGAGATCCGCGCGGACCGCAACATCCTGCTGTTCTGTCTGGAAGGCCAGAAGCGCCGCGACATCGCGTCGGTTCCCAACGTCGCCAAGCTGGACGGCACCGACCGCATCCGCGTGGTGGAAGTGCCGGGCGCCGCGCGCTTCCTGGTCAATGGCCAGAAGATTGGCGATATCGAGGATGAGGCCGCACTGGGCAGCGAAATCGGCATCATGGCCTATGACGAAGGCACGTTCGGGATCGCCGATTTCATGATCATCTCGGACGTGGCCGGCAAGCCGGTCGGCGTCGGATCGCAAGGGGCCGCCGGACAGGGCAGCGCCGGGGCAGGCGCGCCCCGCGTGCCGTCGGCCGCGTCGCCGCCCGCCCAGTCCCCCGCCGACAACACGCCCGCGCTGGCCGGCGCCGGTCCGTATCCCCGCTTTGGCGGCGACACCCTGCGCATCGTCGCGGTCTACATCGGCATCATGCGCAGTATTTTCCTGCACGAGTTCGGGCACGCCCTGATCGGCGAGCTGGAACTGCCGTCCACTGGCGCGGAAGAAGACGCGGTCGACATGTATTCGGCCTTGCGGATCGTCGAGCCCACCATCTACCCGTCCGACAATGAGGACGTCAACGTCATGGCCCGCGAGGCCGCCACGTATGCGGCCCTGCAGTGGTATTACAGCGGCATGCTGGCGGAGAAAAGGGGGGCGTCGACAAATTCGGCCTGGCAGGACGAGCACACAGGCGACTTGAAGCGCTTCCGCAACATGCTCTGCATCATGTATGGCGGTAATCCGGCCGTCTTCGAAACCGTGGTCAAGCACGTCGGGTTCGAGGACCGGACCAAGTCACGTTGCACCGACGAATTCAACAAGCAGAACCGTGCCTGGCGCCACCTGTTGGCACCCCATACCCGCGTGGGCACCTGGACGCCAGACGGCCAGCAACCGGCCAACGCGCCCGGAGCGCCGGTCAACGTGGTGCTCGAACCCTCCAAGCGCAAGATCGGCAACCTGTTCGCGACGGCCCTTTCCAACGCCGTCACAAACAGCGTCAAGGACCTGGGCAAGACTTACGTCCTGCCGCGGCCGATCAATGTGACGTTCAAGGATTGCGGCCAGTTGAACGCCTGGTACAACCCGCGTGAGGGATCGATCACGATGTGCTACGAGCTGATCGAGAACATCGCGGTGATGATCTCCGACATCGAAATGGGCACGGTCGGTGGCGAGGTCGTTGCCAACAAGGGGGGCGGTGCGCAGACAGCGCCGCGGCAAGCCCCCTCGGCGGGGCAGGGCATGCCCGCGTTGCCCGCCGGCGCCTTCGACGAACTGAAGGACTTCGGCGTGCCGCCGACCAGCCTGCTGTTCTCGTCGCCTTACAGGGGCCCGACGCCCGTCAAGCACACGCGCGCCGACGTCATCACGACGGGCGACCTGGTCAAGCTGATCAATAACGAGAAGAACATCCTGATCATCGACACCAGCGCGGGGCGGGATACGCTGCCTATCGCCTACCCGCTGCCCGATGCCGGGTCGGACGGCAGCGTCGCGGACCACCTGCAAGGCGCGCTGGACGACTGGCTGAAGAAGAAGACCGGCGGGCAGCGCAACGCGCCCATCGTGTTCATGGGCGCGGGCATGAATGACCGCTCGGCCTACAACGGCGCGTTGCGCGCGGGGTCGCTCGGCTGGCGCGCCTACTGGTATCGCGGCGGCATGGAGGCCTGGACCGCCAACGGCCTGCCTACCGCGCCGGTGAAACCCGCCGCCGGAAAATAGCCCGGCGTTCTACTTGCCCGCAATGGGGCCGCGCCACCGGCAAAAGAAAAAGCCCGCCTGCTTCATGCAGGCGGGCTTTTTTACGGGCGGCGAGGGCTGCTTACTTGCCCTGGGCGGCCAGCGCCAGCGCGGCGGCGTTGACGACGGCGGCGATACGGCCGGCATCGCGCAGCTGTTCGGTCGACAGGCCGTCGTTCTTCAGGTTCTCGTAGTGGGAGGCCACGCAGAAGTGGCACTTGCCGATGATGGAGGCCACCAGCGCGAACAGCTCGAAGCGCTTCTTGTCCACGCCGCCGTGGGTGGCGTAGGCATTCATGCGCAACTGGGCCGGCAGGCTCTTCAACTGGGCGTCGCCGGTCATCTCCACGTAGGGATACCAGGTGTTGTTCATGCCCATGAGGGCGGAGGCGGTCAGCGCGGCGTTCGCGTCGCCTTCCGACAGGCCGCTCTTGAAGGCTTCAACCAGCACCGGGCTGCGCGCGGCATAGGCGGCGGACAGGGCGGCGCCGACGGCGTCTTCGGGAGCCAGCGTCGAGCGGGCGATCACGGCGTCCAGATTCAGGCGGATGTCCTTGGCCCAATCCGGGAGCTGTTCCTTAATGGTCGTAAGAAATTCCATAGTTTTTACCTATAATCTAGCGCAGTTAAAGCCCGGCGCGGGCCCCTGCAGGGCAGGGTCCGGGCCGGGCTGGAAATTACAGCGTGGCGCCGCCAACCGTACGGTTGCACGGGCACAGTTCGTCGGTTTGCAGACCGTCGAGCAGACGCAGAACTTCTTCGGGATTACGGCCGACGTTCAGGTTGTTCACCGAAACGTGCTGAATCGTGTTGTCCGGGTCAACGATGAAGGTGGCGCGCAGGGCAACGCCAGCACCCTTTTCACGCACGCCCAACTGGTCGATCAGGGCGCCGGTGGTGTCGCCGAATTGGTAGTGACCCAGCTTGTTCAGGTCCGGGTGCTCACGGCGCCAGGCCAGCTTGACGAATTCGTTGTCGGTCGAACCGCCCAGCAGGACGGCGTCGCGGTCTTCGAAATCCTTGGCCAGCTTGTTGAAGCCGACGATTTCGGTCGGGCAAACAAACGTGAAGTCTTTCGGGTAGAAGTAGATCACCTTCCACTTGCCGGGGAACGAGCTTTCGGTGATGTCTTCGAACGCGGACACGCCGTTTTCTTCGTGCTGGTTGAAGCCGGGCTTGACGCCGGTGACCTTGAAGGGTTCGAGTTTGTCGCCAACAGTTTTCATGTTTACTCCCGTAGTTGTTGGGTGGAGATGAGGCATCGCCCCAAAACCATAAATTCTACGCTATGGATTATCGTTGTCTAATTGATAATTCCTAAACTTGGCTTTGGGCAGCTCTATCCGCGCGGTCAGTCCGCCGCCCTCCCGGGGCAGCATTCGAAGCGACCCCCCGACGTGCTTAAGCAGGCGTTCGACGATGGCCAGACCCAGTCCCGCGCCACTGACGCCGGTGCGCGCGGCCTCGCCGCGGGAGAACGGGCGAAGCAGGCGGTCCACGTCCTCGGGCGCGATGCCGGGGCCGCGATCGGACACCTCGATGACGATCATGCTGCCTTCGGCCTGCAATGTCATGTTCAGGTGCGCCATGCCGTCGTCGGGCGAGCGGCCGTAGCGGCGCGCGTTCTCGATCAGGTTGCTGACGATGCGCTTCAGGTCCAGGGCGGTGATGCGGGCGCGCAGGCCGGGTTCCAGCGAGGCGTCCAACTCGCCGCCCAGCGAGGCGGTGTGGCTGCGTTCGCGTTCGTACAGTTCGGCCAGCACGGCGGAAATGTCGGTGGCCAACTGCGGCAGGGTGCCCGCGGGACGGGCGTACTCCATGAGCTGCCCGATGCTGTGGTCGATCTGGCCCAGGTCTTCGTCGATGGCCTGCCGCGCGTCTTCGGACACGCCGCTGAGCTCGATTTCGAGCCGCATGCGCGCAAGAGGCGTGCGCAGGTCGTGTGAGATGCCCGCCAGCATGAGCTCGCGGTCGGCCTCGGCCTGGCGCAAGTCCTTGGCCATGCGGTTGAACGACGCATTCAGGTCGCGGATTTCCAGCGGGCCCTGTTCGGGCAGGGCCGCGGGCGTTTCGCCGCGCGACAGCACCTGGGCGGCTCGCGCCAACCTGGATAGCGGCCGGTTCACGAAGCCCACGCTGACCGCGGCGCCCACCAGAGACAGCAGTAGCGCCGTGGCGCCCCAGCCCAGCCACTCGATCCCGCCTGTGAGGCCTATCTGTTCACGCTCGAACACCAGCCAGTACAGGTCTTTTTCAATCTGGAAGCTGACCCAGAAGCCGGGCACCTGGTTCACGCCCCAGGCGATCTGCGTTTCCGGGCCGAAGCGCGTGCGGATGTGCTGCGCCACACGCTGCCAGTAGTCGTCGTCGGGAAGGGCTTCGGCGAAGTCGGTGACTTCGCGCGGATAGACCTGGATACCTTCGTTGGTGGCCAGGTCGAGAAGGAGCTTGCTGCGCTCGCCGTTATGCGAATAGATCAGCGCAGTGCGCGTGATATTGACGGCCGTGATCACCCGCTGCGCCATTTGATTGGCGCGCGGTCCCAGCTCCATGCTGAAAAATACTTGAAGCCACGCGCCCAGGCTGACCAGCATCAGCGCGGCGAGCAAAAGGAACGTGCGGCCGAACAAGCCGAGCCGCAAACGGGATGTCAGGTTCCTGAATGTTCTGCGCAAGCGCGGCACGACGCTGCGCTCCTGCACCGGGCGGGCCAGCCGATCAGCTACCACCGTCCGGCACGAACACGTATCCTAGACCCCAAACGGTCTGGATGAATACGGGCTTGGACGGGTTCGGCTCGATCAGTTTGCGCAGACGCGAGATCTGGACGTCGAGGCTGCGATCGAAGGCTTCGTATTCGCGGCCGCGGGCCAGTTCCATGAGCTTGTCGCGCGACAGGGGAATCTTCGGATGGCGCGCAAAGACCTTGAGCACCGAGAATTCACCCGTAGTGATGGGCACCTGTTCGCCGTTGCGCGTGAGCGTGCGGGTGGACAGATTCAGCACGTAGGGGCCGAAGGCGATGGATTCGTTTTCCTGGCTGGGGGCGCCGGGGTGTTCCTCGGTGCCGCGGCGGCGCAGAATCGCATTGATGCGCGCCAGCAGTTCGCGAGGATTGAACGGCTTGGACAGGTAGTCGTCCGCGCCCATCTCAAGGCCGACGATGCGGTCGATTTCTTCCGCCTTGGCCGTGAGCATGATGATGGGGGTGTTGTCGTGGCCACCGCGCAGCCGGCGGCAGATGGACAGACCATCCTCGCCGGGCAGCATCAGGTCCAGCACGAGCAGGTCAAAATGCTCTCGTTGCCAGAGTTTGCCCATCTCTTTGGCGTCTTCGGCGACGAAAACGTTGAATCCCTGTTCGGACAAGTACCGGCGCAACAGATCGCGCAAGCGCGGATCGTCGTCAACGACGAGGATTTTTCGGGTGGGGGTGGTGTTTTGCGTGTTCATGGCCGGAAATGTAACAGTGACAAGAACCCGGGGCTAGAGGGCGTTCACAAGATATTACACATTGCGAACCCTGGTTGAAATCCCCCTTACACCCGGGGGTAACAGCGGCTTATTTCGTACAATCTGCATCTATGGAACTAAACCTGCTGGCACTGGAAACTTCGTCGTCACGTTGTGGCGTGGCCCTTTTGCGGGCGGTCGACGGCCGTCTGGAGATCAGCGTCCGCGAACACGAAGGATCCCAGGAACACGCCGAGCGCCTACTGCCTATGGCCGATGCGCTGCTTGCCGAGGCCGGCATCGCGCCGTCCGGCTTGCATGCCGTGGCGTTCGGGCAGGGGCCCGGCGGCTTTACTGGCCTGCGCGTGGCCTGCGGGGTCGCCCAGGGCATGGCCCTGGGGCTGGGCATCCCGGTGTTGCCCATTGTTTCGCACCAGGCCGTGGCCGCCGACGTCGAGAGCACGCCCGGCGACGCGATCGTCGTGGCCCTGGACGCCCGCATGAACGAGGTATATCTGGCAGTCTACCGCCGCCGCGACGCGGCGGGCGATGAATCTGTCTGGGACACGCTTCAAGCCCCCATGCTGATTGCCGCCGCCGAGGTCGTGCCCTGGACGGCGCACCATCTGCCGAACTGGTCGGCCCGGACTGGCCAGCCGCTGACGCCGCTGCTGGCCGGGGATGCCTGGGAGGCCTATGCCACCGACATGGCCGTGCCCGCCGAATGGCGCCGGGTCGTCGATGCCCAGCGGCCGCAGGCCGCCAGCGTGGCGCGGCTTGCCCGCCAGGGTTGGTTGCGGGGCGAAACGCTCGCGCCGGAGCTGGCCGCGCCGCTCTATGTGCGCGACAAGGTGGCGTTCACCACCGCCGAGCGCCTTCGTGGCGAGGGCGGCAATCCCAAGGCGCAGCCCTCGCTTGCCGCGCCGGTCCCGCAGCCCATGACGGATGCCGATCTGGACGATGTCGTGGCCCTGGAGGCCCAAGTGCAGGCCTTCCCCTGGACCCGCGGAAACTTCACGGACGCGCTGGCGTCGGGCTATGGCGCCTGGACCTTGCGGCGCGAGGGCAAGCTGGCGGGCTTTTGCATCCTGATGTTTGCGCCGGACGTGGCGCATCTGCTGGTGATTGCGGTGGCCCAGGACCTGCATCGCCAGGGGTTGGGCGGCGTGATGCTCGACTGGTGCGAGCAGCAGGCGCGCGAACGCGGGCTCGAAGGCCTGCTGCTGGAAGTGCGGCCGTCCAACACGTCCGCCATCAGTTTCTACAAGGGACACGGCTACCTGCAGATCGGCATCCGCCGTGCCTATTACCCTGCCCAGAAGGGCGGCCGCGAGGACGCCATCGTCATGCAGAAGCGCTTCGGCGAACCCCACGGAGCACCGGCATGAGCCCGATGGATGCCGCGCCGCGCCAGGCGCCGCCCCGCATCAACCCGTTGCAGCGTATCTGGCTGCGCGAGCTCGGCATGGAGCGGCTGTGGCTGCGCACGCCGGCCGCTGCGCCGAACGCCAAAACGGCCGTGGTGGCGCCAGCCGCCGTGTCCGATGGCGTGCCGAACGCTGCGGCGCATTCCCCTGTCGTCGCCGCGGCTCCCGTGGAAGCGCGGCGCCCCGGCCCGGCGATTGTGCCGGCGGCCGAAGCCTCCCCGGCCGCTGCACCCGCCGATACACCTGTCAGCACACCCGCCGTTGCGCCCGCCAAGCCGGCAGAGCCGGCAACGGGACGCGCATCAGCCATTCCCGCTTCGATCCTGAACCGCACCGGCCCCCCGCCGCGTCCCGCGCCGAAGGTCGAGGTCCAGGAAGCGGCGCCGCCGCCGATTCCCGTGGCCGAGGCCGTCAAGGATGCCAATCTGGAGCAGCTGGCGGCGCAGGTCGTGGCGTGCGCGGCGTGCGGCCTGTGCAAGGGACGCCGCCATGCGGTCGTCGGGCAGGGCGCCCAGCCCACCCGCTGGCTGGTGGTGGGCGAGGCCCCCGGCGAACAGGAAGACCGCCAAGGCCAGCCCTTCGTGGGCCGGTCCGGCCAATTGTTGGACGCCATGCTGGCGGCGGTGGGCATGAGCCGCGAGCGGGACGTTTTCATCACCAACGTGATTAAGTGCCGTCCCCCGGGCAACCGCAATCCCAAGCCCGAGGAAATCGCGGCCTGCAGCCCGTACCTGATGCGGCAGATTGCGTTGCTGAAACCCGAGCGCATCCTGGTGCTGGGCCGGTTCGCGGCGCAGACGCTGCTGGGCACCGACGCCACCATCGGCAACCTGCGCGGCCGCGTCCATCACCTGAAGACGGACGAAGGCGTGCAGATTCCGGTGGTCGTGAGTTACCACCCCGCCTATCTGCTGCGCAGCCCGTCCGAGAAGGCGCGCGCCTGGCAGGATCTGAAGCTGGCCGCCCGCGAACTGTAGCGGGCAGCGGGCAATAAAAAACCGGGCGTCTGCCCGGTTTTTTGTTGCTGCATCAAGCACTTGGCGCGTTTGCCTCAGTGCGTCGAATCCAACGCGCGGCCATGGCCTTCCTGGCCGATCTGGTCATGCAGGTCGGGGTTGGCCTGCATGTTGCGCTTGCTCCAGCGCATGAACACCACCATCAGCACGGCCACCACGGTGCCGAAGATGACGATGATCACGTTGATCGGCAGTTGCAGCCACAGCAGCAGCGTGTACATCGCCACCATGAGCAGGATGTTGAGTTGTTCGTTGAAGTTCTGAACGGCGATCGAATGGCCCGCCGACAGCAGCACGTGGCCGCGGTGCTGGAGCAGGGCGTTCATGGGCACTACGAAGAAACCGGCCAGGCCGCCCGTCAGCAGCAAGAGGAGATAGACGCTCCAGGGCTGGTAGACCAGCGGCATCAGCAGCACGACGAGACCCATCATGGCGCCGACCGGCAGCACGGCGAGCGCGCGGCGCAGCGGAATGCGCCCGGCCAGGATCGACCCGACCACCGTGCCCAGCGCTGCCACGCCCATCAGCATCGAGGCCTTGTCGAGCTGGTAGCCCAGATGGCTGCGGCCCCATTCGATGACGATGAGCTGCAGCGTGGCGCCGGCGCCCCAGAACAGCGTGGTGACCGCCAGGGAAATCTGGCCCAGCTTGTCCTTCCACAGCACGCAGACGTAACCCCAGAAGGTGCGGATCAGGCGCACCGGGTTCTTCTGCTGGGGCGGATAGCGCACGTGCGTGCGGGGAATCATCAGGTTGCACAGCGCCGCCAGCAGGTACACGAAGGCGATGACAAGGATGGCCGCTTCGGCCGGCGTGTGGACCAGGCTGCCAATGAAGGAGTGGCTGAGCAGGGCGGTGGATACCGACGAGGAGATCAGGAGGCCGCCCAGGACCGTGCCGAGGATGATGGAGAAGACCGTCAGGCCCTCGATCCAGCTATTGCCCTTGACCAGCATGGTCGGCGGCAGCATTTCCGTCACGATGCCGTACTTGGCGGGCGAGTAGGCGGCGGCGCCGATGCCCACCACGCCGTAGGCGGCGCAGACCAGCCAGGTCTGGTATTCGGGGGCGACGCCTATGCTGGCGTACGAAAACATCAGCAGACAGCCCGCGACCTTCAGGGCATTGGTGGAGAACATCACGCGGCCCTTGGGGTAGGAGTCCGCGATGGCGCCGACGAAGGCGGCCAGCACGACATAGGCCAGCGCGAACGACCATTTCATCATGGGCGCCAGCCAGTCAGGGCCGTGCAACTCCTGTATCAAGGCGATCGCTGCGATGAACAGCGCATTGTCCGCCAATGACGAGAAGGCCTGCGCCGCCATGACCAGATAGAAACCACGTTTCAAGAATGTCCCCGTTCTTCGGCCAGAGCCCGGCCAGTCCGCGTGAAAATTATGTGTCGTGCCAAAAAGTGTCAGGGAGTATAGCCGGAGCCTTGCGGCCAGCCATTGCGCGTTTGCCCGCGGGTTGCCCGGCCCCAACGTCTGGGTTCAGACTGCCTGCGGTATCATACGACCCATATGAGAGCCGGCCCTTCTTGGGCCGGTTTGCAATCTGTGCGGCAGGTCCGTTAACGCCTTTCGTTCAACCCACCCCGTCGTCATCGTACTGTGCGCCTTACTCAGCTCAAACTCGCCGGCTTCAAGTCCTTCGTCGATCCCACCGTCATCCCCGTGCCCAGCCAGCTGGTCGGCGTGGTGGGGCCCAATGGTTGCGGCAAATCGAACATCATTGACGCCGTGCGCTGGGTGCTGGGCGAGGCCAAGGCGTCGGAACTGCGTGGCGAATCCATGCAGGACGTCATTTTCAACGGGTCGGGCAACCGCAAGCCGGCCGCCCGGGCCTCGGTCGAAATGGTGTTCGACAACAGCGAGGGGCGCGCTGCGGGACAATGGAGCACCTACGCCGAAATCGCGGTGCGCCGGGTCCTGACCCGCGACGGCACAAGCAGCTATTTCGTCAACAACCAGCAGGTCCGGCGTCGCGACATCCACGACATCTTCCTGGGCACCGGCCTGGGCGCCCGCGGCTACGCCATCATCGGGCAGGGCATGATCAACCGCCTGATCGAAGCCCGTCCCGAAGAACTGCGCGTCTTCCTGGAAGAAGCAGCCGGCGTGTCGCGCTACAAGGAACGCCGCCGCGAGACCGAAAACCGCCTGTCCGACACGCGCGAGAACCTGACCCGCGTCGAAGACATCCTGCGCGAACTGAACAGCCAGCTCGAAAAACTGGAAGCCCAGGCCGAAGTGGCCACGCGTTACCGCGAGCTCCAGGCCGACGGCGAGAAGAAGCAGCATTCGCTGTGGTTCCTGAAGGAAACCGGGGCGCGCGAAGAGCGCGCCAAGAAGACCCAGGAGATGGCGCAGGCCCAGAACGAACTGGAAGCCGCCATCGCCGGGCTGCGTGCCGGCGAGGCCGCGCTGGAATCCCGGCGCCAGGCCCATTACGCCGCCAGCGACGCGGTCCATACCGCCCAGGGCGCCCTGTACGAGGCCAATGCCCAGGTCAGCCGCCTGGAAGCCGAAATCCGGCACGTAGTCGACTCCCGCAACCGCCTGCAGGCGCGCCGCGATCAACTCCAGCAGCAGATCGCGGAATGGACCAGCCAGCGCGAGCACTGCACGGAACAGATCGCCCAGGCTGAAGACGACCTGGCCGCCGCCGCGGCCCGCACCGAAGAGGCGCGCGCCACCGCTGAAGACGCGCAGGCCGGCCTGCCCTCGGTCGAGCAGCGCGTGCGCGAAGCCGCCGCCGGCCGCGACGAGATGCGCGCGGCCCTGGCCCGCGTCGAGCAGAACCTGGCGCTGGTCGCACAGACCCAGCGCGATGCCGACCGCCAGATGCAGACGCTGGAGCAGCGCCGCGAACGCCTGCAACAGGAACTGCGCGAACTGCACAGCCCCGACCCCGAACGCCTGGAACAGCTGGCTGGCGACCGCGCCGCCGGCGAAGACCAGCTCGAGGCCGCCCAGGAAGAACTGGCCACGCTGGAAGGCCGTGTGCCCGAGGCCGACGCCGAGCGCAGCCGTGCCCAGGGCGGCGCCCAGACCGAAGCCCAGAACCTGGCCCGCCTGGAAGCCCGTTTGTCCGCGCTCGTGAAGCTGCAGGAGGACGTGCAGAAGCAGGGCGCGCTGGAACCGTGGCTGGCCAAGCACGAACTGGCCGGACTGTCGCGCCTGTGGCAAAAGCTGCACGTCGAGCCGGGCTGGGAAACCGCCCTGGAATCGGCGCTCCGCGAACGCATGGCCTCGATGGAGGTGCGCAACCTGGATTGGGCGCGCGCCTTTGCCGAAGACGCGCCGCCCGCCCGGCTGGCGTTCTATCAGTTGCCCGTCGCGGCGCCCGCCCCCACGGCGCCGGCCGGCTTCACGCCGCTGGCCAGCCTGCTGCGCATCACCGATCCCGACCTGCGCACGCTGCTGAACGAATGGCTGGCCGGCGTCTATACGGCCAATGACCTGACCCAGGCCCTGGCCCTGCGGGCGACCCTGCCCGCCGGCGCCGCCTGCGTGGTCAAGGCCGGCCATCTGATCGACGCGCACAGCGTGCGTTTCTACGCGCCCGATTCCGAACAGGCCGGCCTGCTGGCCCGCCAGCAGGAAATCGAGAACCTGCAGCGCGAGATCAAGGCCCAGCAACTGATCGCCGACCAGGCGCGCGCCGCCGTGGCCCGCGCGGAAGCCGCATGGCAGCAGGTGTCCCAGGCCATCTCCCCGGCGCGCACCCGCGTGGCCGAGGTCACGCGCCGGGTGCACGACATCCAGTTGGAACACTCCCGGCTGCAGCAGCAGGCCGAACAGTCCGGCGAGCGCGCCTCGCGCCTGCGCCAGGACCTTGAAGAAATCAAGGCTCACGAGGAAGACCTGCGCGCCACCCGCGAAGAGGCCGAGGCCCGCTTCGAAACGTTGGACGAAGAACTGGCCGAGCACCAGTCCAAGTTTGCCGATGCCGAAATGGACGGCGAGACGCTGGCGGCGCAAGCCGAGGCGGCGCGCACCCGGCTGCGCGAACTGGAGCGCGCCGCCCAGGAAGCCGAATTTGCCGAGCGCGGCATCCAGGTGCGCATCACCGACCTGCAACGCAACCAGCAACTGGCCGCCGACCAGAGCCAGCGCGGCGCGGTGGAACTTGAACAACTGATGGGCGACCTGGTCGAGCTGGACGCGTCCGCGTCGCAGGCCGGCCTGCAGGATGCCCTGGAAATGCGCGCAGAGCGCGAGGAAGCGCTGTCGCGCGCCCGCCAGGAGCTCGAGAACCTGGCCGCCTTGCTGCGCGGCGCCGACGAAGACCGCCAGCAACAGGAGCAGACCCTGGAACCGCGCCGCGCGCGCATCATGGAACTGCAACTGCAGGAGCAGGCCGCGCGCCTGGCCGAAGAGCAGTTCACCGAACAGCTCAACGCACGCGAAGTCGACCGCGAGGAACTTGCCCAGTTTTTGGCCAACCAGCCCGACGAATGGCGCCGCGCAAGCTGGCTGCAACAGGAAGTCGGCCGCATCTCGCGCCAGATCGAAGCGCTGGGCTCGGTCAACCTGGCCGCGCTCGACGAACTGAACACCTCGCGCGAACGCAAGGGCTTCCTGGATTCGCAGCACCAGGACCTGATGACCGCCATCGAGACCCTCGAAGACGCCATCCGCAAGATCGACCGCGAGACGCGCGAATTGCTGCAAGAGACGTTCAACATCGTCAACGGCCACTTCGGCGAGCTCTTCCCCAAGCTCTTCGGCGGGGGCGAGGCCAAGCTCAGCATGACCGGCGAGGAAATCCTCGACGCCGGCGTGCAGGTGATGGCGCAGCCGCCGGGCAAGCGCAACAGCACGATCCATCTGCTGTCGGGCGGCGAAAAGGCGCTGACCGCGACCGCGCTGGTGTTCGCGCTCTTCAAGCTGAACCCCGCGCCATTCTGCCTGCTGGACGAGGTGGACGCGCCGCTGGACGACGCCAACACCGAGCGCTATGCGAACTTGGTCGCCAACATGAGCGAGCAGACGCAGTTCCTCTTCATCTCGCACAACAAGATTGCGATGCAGATGGCAAAGCAATTGATCGGCGTAACCATGCAAGAGCAAGGGGTTTCGCGTATCGTTGCGGTAGACATAGATTCGGCCGTCCAGATGATGGCCTCCGAAGCGGCATAAACCCAATATTGAGAAAGGCGCCGCCTTCCTGGCGCGGGATTTATACATGAGTGATTTGCAGATCGGGCTGATTGCCCTGGGCGTCTTGCTGATACTGCTGGTGTTGGGATTCAACTGGTGGCAGGACCGTCGCGTCCGTCGCAAGATGCAGAGCCATTTCCCCACCTCCGAACAGGATCCGCTGCTGGGCGCGGGTGCGGGGGCCGCAAGCGCCGCCCCGGCCGGCGCTGCCCGGCGCGAACCCGGCATGGGCGGCGAACCTGCGCGCGTCCAGCCCGGCCAGCCTGCGCCCGTGGATCCCGGCAGCGATGCCGACGACACGGAAGAACCCGATCCCGCCTGCGAAGTGGTCATCGAAGTCAACTTCGCCGAGCCCGTGCGCGGCTCGGATCTGCTGCCCTATATGCAAAGCCTGCGCAGCGTGGGCCGCAAACCCATGCGCGTGTTTGCCGAAACCGACCAGCGCCGCCACCGCGCGCGCGTCCATTCGGGCGAGTCCTATGCGTCCATGCAGCTTGCCGTGCTGCTGGCCAACCGCAGCGGTCCCCTGACCGCCATCGAATGGTCGCAGGCCTGGGCGCGTGCCCAGGACATGGCTGAACGCTTCGACGCCACGATTGAAGGGCCCGACCAGCAAGCCGTGCTGGAGCAGGGCGCCCGCCTGGACGACACCTGCGCGGCCCTGGACACCCAGGTCGGCCTGACCCTGCTGCTGGGCTCGGCCCAGCCGGCGGCCGAAGTGCTGGCCGTGGCACGTGACATCGGTTTTGTTGCCGACGGCAACCGCCTGGCCTGGCCCAACGAGAACGGCGTGGCCCGCTTCACGCTGGCCCGCGCGGACGGCGCGGCCTTCGACGCGGGCATGGGCGGCATCGAGCGCCTGTACCTGCTGCTCGACGTGCCTTGCAGCCCCGCCGACACCCGCGCGTTTGGCCGCATGGTCGACGTGGGCCGCGACCTGGCCTCGCGCCTGCGCGCCGAACTGGTCGACGATCAGGGCAAGCCCCTGGCCGACGGCTCCGAGACCGTCATCGACGAGCGCCTGCAGGTCCTGTTCGGCCAGCTTGAACAAGCGGGCCTGCCCGCCGGCAGCGAGCGCGCCCAGCGCGTGTTTGCCTGATGGCCAGCGGGTCCGGCGAGAATCCGGCGCAAGCCGCCGCGCGGCTGCGCGCCGAGATCGAACAGCACAACGTCCGTTATTACGTTTACGACGAGCCCTCCGTCTCGGATGCCGAGTACGACGGGCTGATGCGGGATTTGCAGGCCCTCGAGGCCGAGCACCCGGATCTGGTCACGCCGGAGTCTCCCACGCAGCGCGTGGGCGCGGCGCCGGTGTCCGCGTTTGGCAGCGTGCGCCACGTGGTGCCGATGCTGTCGCTGAACAACGCGTTTTCCGAAGAGGAAGTCGCCGCCTTTGACCGCCGTGTCACCGACACGCTGCGGGGCGCTGGCATGCTGGGGCCGGCGCAGCAGCCGGACTACTTCTGTGAGCTCAAGCTCGACGGCCTGGCGATCAGCCTGCGCTACGAGGACGGCCGCCTGGTGCAGGCCGCCACCCGCGGCGACGGCCAGACGGGCGAGGACGTCACGTCCAACATCCGCACGATCAAGGCGATTCCGCTGCAACTGAAGGGCGCGGCCCCGAAGGTGCTGGAGGTGCGCGGCGAGGTGCTGATGAATCGCGCCGACTTCGAAAAGCTGAATGCGGCGCAGGCCAAGCGCGACGAAAAGATTTTCGTGAATCCCCGCAATGCAGCGGCGGGCAGCCTGCGCCAGCTCGATCCGCGCATCACGGCCAAGCGGCCGCTGCGCTTCTTTGCCTATGGCTGGGGCGAGGTCCAGGGCCTGCCCGGCTCGCAAAGCGGCCAGTTTGATGAATCCTCGGCCGGCGCGGACCAGGCGTCGCAACTGCCTGAAAAATCCCACGGCGCCATGCTGGAATGGCTGGCCTCGCTGGGGCTGCCGGTCAATGTGGTGCACAACCACCGGGCAAGCGGCGCGGAAGGCCTGATGGACTTCTACGCCAAGGTGGGCGCCGTGCGCGCGAACCTGCCCTATGACATCGACGGCGTGGTCTACAAAGTGGACTCCCTGCCGGCGCAGAAGGTGCTGGGCTTCGTGGCGCGCGCGCCGCGCTTTGCATTGGCGCACAAGTTTGCCGCCGAAGAGGCCACCACGACGCTGGTGGACATTGAAGTGCAGGTGGGCCGCACGGGCGCCATCACCCCCGTCGCGCGGCTCAAGCCCGTGTTCGTGGGCGGCGTCACCGTCACCAACGCCACGCTGCACAACGAAGACGAGATCCGCCGCAAGGACGTGCGCATCGGCGACACGGTCATTGTGCGGCGCGCCGGCGACGTGATTCCCGAGGTGCTGGCCCCGGTTTTGGAAAAGCGGCCCGAGGACGCGCGGGAATTCGTCATGCCGACGGAATGCCCGGTCTGCGGATCGGCCATCGAACGCCTGGAAGGCGAGACCATCGCGCGCTGCACCGGGGGCCTGTTCTGCGGCGCCCAGCGCAAGCAGACGCTGTGGCATGCCGCCAGCCGCAAGGCGCTGGATATCGAAGGCCTGGGCGAGAAGCTCGTGGACCAATTGGTGGACAGCGGCCGCGTCAAGACGCTGGCTGACCTGTACAGCCTGCGTCCGCTGGAGCTCGTGGGCCTGGACCGGATGGGCCAGAAGTCCGCCGACAATCTGGTGGCCGCCATCGAGAAGGCGCGCTCGCCGAATCTGTCCCGGCTGCTGTTCGCGCTGGGCATCCGGCATGTGGGCGAGACCACTGCGCGCGACGTCGCGCGGCACTTCGGCAGCATCGACGCCATCATGGATGCGGATGAAGACGCCTTGTCGTCGGTGCCCGACGTTGGGCCTGTCGTGGCCGCGTCGATCCGCCATTTCTTTGCCGAGCAGCACAACCGCGACGTGATCGGGCAGCTCAAGGCGCAGGGCGTGAACCCCGTTGCCGAAGCCGCGCCGCAAGCCGACACGCTGGCCGGAAAGACCTTCGTGCTGACGGGCACGCTGCCGACCTGGACGCGTGAAGAGGCTTCGATGCACATCCAGGCGGCCGGCGGCAAGGTCAGCGGCTCGGTGTCCAAGAAGACGGCCTATCTGGTGGCGGGCGAGGACTCCGGCAGCAAGCTGACCAAGGCTCAGGAACTGGGCGTGCCGGTGCTGGACGAGGACGGACTGAAGGCGCTGTTGGGCGTTTCCTAGCCAGGAGACCTTGCCGCGTTCGAATGAAGGGCTGCACGCCACCGGCGTGTGGCCCTTTTTGTTGCTTGCTGGGGGAGGGTGTCAGACACCGGGTTGCCCAGCCAAAAAAAACTGCCCGCGATCGGCGGGCAGTTTTCTGAGCTGAGCGGGCCTTATTGGATCTTGGCCTTTTCGCGCAATTGCTTCTGGTAGTCGGCCAGGGTTTGCTGGCGCAGCATTTCTTCCAGTTGCGGACGGACCTGATCCATCGGCGGGAATTCGACCGGACGGGTGTCGTCGACCATGATGATGTGCCAGCCGAATTGGGTCTGGACCGGCTTGTCGACCAGTTGGCCCTTTTTCAGTTGCGTCACGGCTTGCGCGAACGGTTGCACGTAGTTGGTCGGAGGAGCCCAACCCAGATCGCCACCCTTTTCGGCGCTGCCGGGGTCTTTGGAGTTCTTCTTGGCCAGGTCGTCGAACTTGCCCTTGTTGCTCTTCAGTTGGGCCAGCAGGTCGTTCGCCTTCTTCTCGTCTTCGACGAGGATGTGGCGGACCTTGTATTCCATCTTGCCGGCTTGTTCCTTCTTGATCTTTTCGTATTCGGCGGTGACTTGGGCGTCGGTGACCGGGTGCTTGGCCAAGTAGTCGGCCATCAGGGCGCGAACCAGGATGCCTTGGCGGGCCAGTTCGATCTCGGTCTGGACGTCAGCCTGCTTGGCGATGCCGCTGGATTCGGCGGCTTGCACGAAGATCTGACGGTTGATCATTTCCTGCTTGACCTGTTCGCGCAGTTGCGGCGAATCGGTGGCGCCCTGGCCGACCAGGAGCTTGACGAATTGATCCAGGCTCTTTTGCGGGATGGCCTTACCGTTGACGGTAGCCACGTTTTGCGCAAAAGCAGGCACGGCGATGACGCAGGCCGCAGCCAGCATGACGATGCGTTTCATGAATATCCTTTTACTTTCTATTTGGGAGCCTGGGCGTCAAGCGCAAGCGCATGAATCGGATAGGGGATCAAATCTTGCAAATGATGATACACCAGCCGGTGTCGCGCAACGGCGGAGAGCCCCGCAAAGCAAGGCGCTACGATGATTACGCGATAGTGGCCGGCGCCGTTTTTACTGCCTTCGTGGCCGGCATGCAAATGGGAGTCGTCCAGGATGTCCAGACTGATGGGTTCCAGGACGGCGAGGCGTTCCCGGATCAGGGCGATGCGGTCGGTATTTTCTGACATAAAAGCTCAGGGCTTGCCGGGAGGCGTGGCGTCCGGGCCGGCCGGCGTGTTTTCTTCGGGCTGGATGTGCTTGCCCAGCCACAGCGACTGGCCAATGACGAAGACGATCATCAATCCCATCAGGCCAAAGGCTTTGAAACTGACCCACTGCGACTCGGTGAAGTGGCCCGAGAACGCAACGTACAGATTGAGCGCGCCGGCGATCAGGAAGAAGCCGGCCCAGATCAGGTTGAGCTTGTCCCACGCTGCATCCGGCAATTGGATCTGCTTTTCCATCAGGCGCCGGATCAGGTTGCGCTTGAACAACAGGCGGGCAAAGACCAGCGCGCCGCCGAACATCCAGTACAGCACCGTGGGCTTCCATTTGATGAAGACGTCGCTGTGCAGCCAGATGGTGGCGCCGCCGAACACCAGGATGACCGTCAGGTTGATCCAGTGCATGGCTTCGGTGGGGCGGCCGGTGGCCTTGAGCCAGACGATCTGCGCCACGGCAGCCGCCATGGCGACGCCCGTGGCCGTGAAGATGTCCGTATACCTGTAGGCGATGAAAAACAGGAGCAGCGGAAAGAGGTCGAACAGGAACTTCTTCATCAGTCTTCTAGGGGCTCAAACGTCATCGACAGGGAGTTGATGCAGTAGCGCAGGCCGGTAGGCTCGGGGCCGTCGGGAAAGACGTGGCCCAGGTGCGCGTCGCAGACGTTGCACAGGACTTCGGTGCGGACCATGCCGTGCGTGGTGTCGCGTTCCTCGCGGACGAGTTCGGGGTCCAGGGCCTGGAAGTAGCTGGGCCACCCGCAGCCGGCGTCGAATTTGGTGTCGGATGCGAACAGCGCCGTGCCACAGCCGACGCAGCGGTAAATGCCAGGGGTGAAAGTATCCCAGTAGCGCCCCGTGAACGCGCGTTCGGTACCTTTTTGACGGGTGACCACGTATTCTTCGGGGGAAAGCTGGGCGCGCCATTCGGCGTCGGTTTTGCGTACTTTTTCCATATGAGCTCTTGGAGTCGCGATGCCCGAAATGGTTCGGGCATAATCCCGCCCCATGTTAATCGAGTTTGACCAGGCGGTAGTGTCGACGCCCCAGGCGGAAGTGTTGCGCGGGGTGAGCGTCACCCTGGCCGAACGCCGCATCGGCATCGTCGGCCCCAATGGCGCCGGCAAGAGCACAATGGCGCGTTTGGTCAACGGCCTGGTGGTGCCGTCTTCGGGCAGCGTGCGCGTGGACGGGCTGGATACGCGGCAGGATCTGAAAGCCGTGCGCGCGCGCGTCGGCTTTGTGTTCCAGAATCCCGAAAACCAGATCGTCTTTCCCATCGTGCGCGAAGACCTGGCGTTTGGCCTGAAGCGCCTGGCGCCCGACCGCCAGCAGCGCGAGGCGCGCATCGACAGCCAGTTGGCCCGCCTGGGCGTGGGCCACCTGGCCGACCGCAGCAGCCACACGCTGTCCGGCGGTGAGCGCCAACTGGTGGCGCTGGCCGCCGTGCTGGTCATGGAGCCGGCCCTCATCGTCTTTGACGAACCCACCACGCAGCTCGATCTGCGCAACCGCAACCGGGTGCGCGCCGCCATCGACGGGCTGCCTCATGACGCCATCGTCGTCAGCCATGACCTGGAATTGCTCGAAGACTTCGACCGCGTGCTGGTCGTGCGCGACGGCACGATAGCGGCCGACGACACGCCCGCCGCGGCGCTGCGCTGGTACCGGGAACACTGCGGATGATGGAGCCCCTGTACGTCACGGGCGACACGCCGCTGCACCGGTTGCCGGCGTGGGGGAAACTGCTGGCGCTGTTGGTGGCCGGCGCGGGCCTGTTCGTGCTGCGCGATCCGCTCTGGCTGGCGTTCGCCTTTGGTTTCTCGGTGGTGCTGGTCTGGTCCACGGGCGTGGCCGCGGCGGCCGTCTGGCGTCAGGTGCGCGGGCTGCTCTGGGTGCTGCTGGCCGTGGCGCTCTTCACCGGCTGGTTCCAGGGCCCCTTGGAGGCCCTGGCCGTGGTGCTGCGCGTGGCGGCAATGGTGGGGCTGGCTCTGGCCGTCACGCTGGCCACCCGCACCTCGGACCTGATTGCCGTTTGCGAAAAGGCATTGCGGCCGCTGGAGCGCACGGGTCTCGTCGACGCCGAAAAGGTGGCGCTGGCGCTTGCGCTGACGCTGCGCTTCGTGCCCGAGATCTGGCGCAATTTCCAGGAGATCCGCGAGGCCCAGGCCGCGCGCGGGCTGGGGGCGAATCCGGTCGCGCTGATCGTGCCGCTGATCGTGCTGACGTTGAAGCGGGCGCAGGAAGTCTCTGAAGCGATCGACGCGCGCAGCGTCTGAGGGCCGCGCGCCCTGAACTCATCTACAAGGGGAAAACCATGAAATCGAACAACACGGTGCTGGTTGCGCTGTTTGCGGCGCTGATCGTCGTGCTGAGCCTGATGCCGCCCATTCCGATGCCCGGCATTCCGGTGCCCATCACCCTGCAGACGCTCGGGGTCATGCTGGCCGGCGCCATGCTCGGCCCCGTGCGCGGCGCGCTGGCGTGCCTGCTGTATCTGGCGCTGGCGGCGATCGGCCTGCCGGTGCTGCCGGGTGGGCGTGGCGGGCTGGGGGCGTTTTTTGGCCCGACCGGCGGATTTCTGATCGGCATGGTGGCGGGCGCATTCGTGACGGGCTGGTTGGCGCGCCGTTTGGCCGCCCGCGGATCGGGCACCTGGAAAGGGCTGGCGGGCTATGTCGCCGCCTGCGTCGTCGGCGGCATCGTGGTGGTGTATGCGGTAGGCGTGCCGTGGCTGGCGGCCGTGGCGAAGATGGACATGGCAAAGGCTGGGGGCGCGGTCGTGGTGTTCCTGCCCGGCGATCTGGTCAAGGCCGTGGTGGCCGCGTGGGTGGCCTCGCGCGTCGAGCGGGTGTTCCCGATGCTGGGCCGCTGATCGCCAAGGGAATCCCCCAACATGACGCCTGCGACCCTTTCAAGTACAAGTTCGCCATTAACAAATGCGTTCGCCAGATCATGATTTCCGTAGCACATCAGGGAATTACCGTAGTTGCGGTAGGTCATCTGATACTGTTTTAACCATATAATATTTTTTTCTGTATAACTTTAAACAGGCTCGCTTCGCCTCGGTCGAGGCACATAAGAGCCAACCACAGGAGACAAAAACATGCGCAAGCACTTCGGCTTGTCCGCGGCCGCCGCCGCCGTAGCCCTGACTCTGCCGCTTCTGGCGAACGCACAGGTCAAGGTTGGCGTGACCGTGGCCAGCACCGGCCCCGCCGCCTCGCTTGGCATCCCCGAGCGCAACACCGTGGCACTGCTGCCCAAGGAAGTCGCCGGCCAGAAGATCGAATGGATCGTGCTGGACGACGCCACCGACACCACGCAGGCCGTCAAGAACTCGCGCAAGCTGGCCACCGACGACAAGGTCGACGTGCTGATCGGCACGTCCGTCACGCCGGGTTCGCTGGCGATGGTCGACGTGGCCGCCGAAGCCAAGGTGCCGATGATCAGCGTGGCCGCCAGCGCCAAGATCGTCGAACCCGTTGACGACAAGCGCCGCTGGGTCTTCAAGACCCCGCAGAACGACGCGCTGATGGCCGGCGCCCTGGCCGACGCGATGTCCAAGTCCAAGGTCAAGACCCTGGGCTTCATCGGTTTTGCCGACGCCTACGGCGACGGCTGGCTGGACGTGATGCAGAAGGCCGCCAAGGCCAAGGGCATCGAGATCGTCGCCGTCGAAAAATACGGCCGCACCGACACCAGCGTGACGGGCCAGGTGCTCAAGCTGGTCGGCGCCAAGCCGGACGCCATTCTGATCGCCGGCGCCGGCACCCCGTCCGCGCTGCCGCAAAAGGAACTGAAGGCCCGCAACTACGGCGGCACCATCTACCAAACCCACGGCGCCGCCAACAACGACGTGCTGCGCGTCTGCGGCAAGGACTGCGACGGCATGCTCCTGCCGGCCGGCCCGCTGCTGGTCGCCGCGCAACTGCCTGATAGCAACCCGGTCAAGAAGTCGGCCCTGGCCTACGTGGAAACCTACGAAAAAGCCAACGGCGCCGGTTCGACCAACACGTTCGGCGGTCACATGTGGGATGCCGGCCAACTGGTCGTCGCCGCACTGCCTGTGGCCCTGAAGACGGGCGCCAAGCCCGGCACGCCGGAATTCCGCGTTGCGATGCGCGATGCCCTGGAAGGCGTGAAGGACCTGGCCGTGTCGCAAGGCGTGTTCAATATGTCGCCCACGGACCACGCCGGCTTTGACGAGCGCTCGCGCGTCATCGTCAAGGTGGAAAACGGCAAGTGGGTCTACCAGCCCGGCCTGTAATCCCCCTGTATCGCCCGAGCGCGGGCCGCCCCATCGCGGGCGTCCCATGCGCGGGGGGCGGCACACCGCCCGCCGCGCCGCGCCCGGCAGGACTTCGCACCGGCCTTTCCGGCCGGTGTGTCGTATCAGTGTTCCGGGTGGGGTCGGAACACCAAGAAACCACAAGGTAGTTGTTAGATGGATTCCTCAATTGCGCTGATCCTGCTGCAAGACGGTGTCGTCAACGGCGCCATCTATGCCCTTCTGGGCATGGCTCTGGTGCTGGTTTTCGCCGTCACGCGCGTCATTTTCATTCCCCAGGGCGAGTTCGTGGCGTTCGGCGCCCTGACCCTGGCCATGCTGGTGGACGGCAAAGTGCCGGGCACCGCCTATCTGCTGCCGCTGCTGGGCCTGGTGTGCCTGGCGCTTGAGCTGGTGCGCGCCGTGCGCACGCGCAGCGCCGCCGGCCTGCCCAAGACCATCGCCACCTGCGTCGTGCTGCCGCTCGCGCTGTTCTGGCTGACCAAAAGCTACACCGGTCCCGAGAACTCGCTGTGGCTGAACATGCTGCTGACGCTGTTCCTGGTGGTTCCGATGGGTCCGATGGTCTATCGCATCGTCTACCAGCCGCTCGCCGAAGCCACCGTGCTGGTGCTGCTGATCGTGTCCGTCGCCGTGCACTTCGCGCTCATGGGCCTGGCGCTCGTGTTCTTTGGCGCCGAGGGCTGGCGCACGCCAGCATTCGTGAGCGGGCAGGTCGACCTGGGCTTCATGACCTGGTCAGCGCAGAGCCTGTTCGTGGTCGCCACGTGCGCGCTGCTCATCATTGCCTTGTGGGTGTTCTTCGGCAAGACGCTGTACGGCCGCGCGCTGCGCGCCACCGCCGTCAACCGCCGCGGCGCGCGCCTGGTGGGTATCAGCACCAACATGTCGGGCTCGCTGACGTTCACGCTGGCCGTGGGCATCGGCGCCATGTCCGGCATGCTGATCGCGCCCATCACCACGGTCTATTACGACACGGGTTTCCTTATCGGCCTGAAGGGCTTTGTCGGCGCCATCATCGGCGGCCTGGCCAGCTATCCCATCGCGGCGGCCGGTTCGCTGCTGGTCGGCGTGCTGGAATCCTTCTCGTCGTTCTGGGCCAGCGCATATAAGGAAGTGATCGTCTTCACCCTGATCATCCCGGTTCTGGTCTGGCGTTCGTTCAGCACCCATCACGCGGACGAAGAGGAATAACAGCCATGAACCGCATTCTGCTTGCCGTTTTTCTCGTCGTCCTGGCGGGCCTGCCGATGGTGTCGGCCACGCCCGAGTTCTGGGTGACGCAACTGAACTATATCGGTCTGGCCAGCCTGGTCGTGCTGGGCCTCGTGCTGCTGACCGGCGTCGGCGGCCTGACGTCCTTCGGCCAGGCCGCGTTCGTCGGCCTGGGCGCCTACACCACGGCCTACCTGACGACGCAGTACGACGTGTCCCCCTGGCTGGCGCTGCCCGCGGGCCTGATCCTGACCGCCGTCGTGGCCTACCTGCTAGGCGCGATCACGCTGCGCCTGTCGGGACACTATCTGCCGCTGGGCACCATCGCCTGGGGCCTGTCGCTGTATTACCTGTTCGGCAACATCGACTGGCTGGGCAAGCACGACGGCATCGCTGGTATCGAGCCCATCAGCATCTTCGGCATGTCGCTGGCCAATGGCCGCCACATCTATTACCTGATCTGGATCTGCGTCCTGCTGGCGCTGTGGGCCACGCGCAACCTGCTCAACTCGCGTCCCGGCCGCGCCATCCGTGCGCTCAAGAGCGGGGCGGGCATGGCCGAGTCCATGGGCGTCAACACGGCTGCCTACAAGATCGTGATCTTCGTGTGGGCGGCCCTGCTGGCCTGCGTGTCGGGCTGGCTGTATGCGCACATGCAACGCGCCGTCAGCCCCAGCCCCTTCGGCCTGAACTACGGCATCGAGTACCTGTTCATGGCGGTGGTCGGCGGCGCCGGGTATGTGTGGGGCGCCTTGCTGGGTTCCAGCGTCATCCTGGTGCTGAAGGACCAGTTGCAGAACCTGCTGCCCAAGCTGCTGGACACCAACGCCAACTTCGAGATGATCGTCTTCGGCGTGCTGCTGATCCTGATGCTGCAATACGCGCGCAACGGCCTGTGGCCGATCCTTGCGGGCTGGTGGGGCAGCATTACCGGCGCCAACGGCTCGCGCCGCAATCTGGCGCCGCCTGCCGCGGCCCCGGCCCTGCCGACGCGCGAGCGTCCGCAGCCCGGCCAGGTCGTGCTGGAAGTGGACGCCATCCGCAAGGAGTTCGGCGGCCTGGTGGCGGTGAACGACATCACCTTCAAGGTCAGCTCGGGCGAAATCATGGGCCTCATCGGCCCCAACGGCGCCGGCAAGAGCACGACCTTCAACCTGATCAGCGGCGTGCTGCCGGTGACGCGCGGCCAAGTCACGTTCATGGGCCAGCGCATCGACAACCGTTCGGCGCGCGAGATCGCCAAGATGGGCGTGGGCCGCACGTTCCAGCACGTGCAGTTGCTGCCGGGCATGACGGTGCTGGAAAACGTGGCGCTGGGCGCGCACCTGCGTTCGGACGTGGGCGTGCTGTCGGGCGCGCTGCACTCGGACCGCGCCCGCGAAGCGCAACTGCTCCATGAAGCCGCCGAGCAGCTCAAGCGCGTGGGCCTGGGCGAATACCTGTACGAACAGGCCGGCAACCTGGCGCTTGGCCAGCAACGCATCCTGGAAATCGCGCGCGCGCTGGCGTGCGATCCCGTGCTGCTGCTGCTGGACGAACCGGCCGCGGGCCTGCGCTACAAGGAAAAGCAGGACCTGGCGCGCGTGCTGGAACAGCTTCGCGCCGAAGGCATGAGCATTTTGCTCGTTGAACACGACATGGATTTTGTGATGCGCCTGACCAACCACCTCGTGGTGATGGATTTCGGCACGAAGCTGGCCGAAGGCGTGCCGGCCGACGTGCAAAAGAACCCGGCGGTGCTGGAAGCTTACCTGGGCGGCATCGACGATGACCTGCCCGAAGCTGACCAAGCCAAGCCCGTGCCGGCGGGAGGCGTGTAATGAGCGCACCCAATTCCCCCGTTCTCGAAGTCAGCAACCTGTCGGCCCGCTACGGCAAGGTCGGCGCGCTGGCGGGCGCCACGCTCAGCGTGCCGGCCGGCAGCATCGTCACCGTGATCGGCGCCAACGGCGCCGGCAAGTCCACGATGCTCAACGCCATCATGGGTTCGCTGCCGCAGACTGGCCACGCCGCCGGCACCGTGCATTACGCCGGTGCGGACGTGTCGGGCTGGATGGTCGAACGCCGCGTGGCGGCGGGCATGTCGCTAGTGCCCGAGCGCCGCGAGCTGTTCGGCACCATGTCGGTCGAAGACAACCTGCTGCTGGGCGGTTTCCGGCGCTACCGGGCCCGCGAAAGCGGCTGGCGCGACACGCTGAACGAAGTGTTCGATCTGTTCCCGCGGCTGCGCGAACGCCGCGCCCAGCAGGCCGGCACCCTGTCTGGCGGTGAACGCCAGATGCTGGCTGTGGGCCGTGCACTGATGGCCAAGCCCACGCTGCTGATGCTGGACGAGCCCAGTCTGGGTCTGGCGCCGCGCATCGTGCGCGAGATCTTCCACATCATCGCGCGCCTGCGCGAGACCGGCGTGGCGATTCTGCTGGTCGAACAGAATGCCCGCGCGGCGCTGCAGGTGGCCGATTACGGCTACGTGCTGGAAACCGGCGAGGTCATCCTGCACGGTCCGGCCCGTGAATTGGCCGGTGATCCGAAGGTGATTGAAAGCTATCTGGGGTTGGGTAAGGGCGCGGAAGCGGCCTGACGCCAGGCGGGATAGGGAAAACGCCGGCGCCGTCATTTGGCTGTCGCTGTTTGCCCGCAGTCACTTGCCCGACGGCCAGCGCCCGCCCAGCGCGCGCGTGGCTTCGGCCGCGGCGTCCTGCACGAGCTTGCCCATCTTCTTGACGGCGGTGGGCGAGTAACGCTCTTTGGGACCCGACAACGAGATGGCGCCGCAGATGTCGCCGTCCGGTCCGAAGACCGGGCTGGCTACCGCCGCGCAATTGGGGTCGCGCTCGCCCATGGAGGTGAGCATCAGCCCGGCCTGCGACGGCGGCTGTCCGTCAACCAGATATGCGGTGAGCAGCTTGCCGGCAGCGCCCTTGTCCAGCGGCAGCAGGTCGCCGACGCGGATGCGGTCCAGCGTCGAATGATGCGAATCGACGCGCAACAGGCACACGCGCGACTGCGCGTCGTGATAGACGTGAAAGGACGCACTTTCGGTGCCCTTGTCGACCAGGCCTTCCAGCAGCGGCAGGATGGTTTCGGTCAGGCGGTAGGTGGCCTCGTAGGCCCGCCCGAGGTGGTGGGCATACGGCCCCAGCGCATAGCGCCCGTCGGCGCGGCGCACCACGAGGGCCGCCTTTTCGAGTGAAGCGATGAGCCGCAAGAGTGTGCTCTTGTAGAACCCCGTGGCCCGGGAAAGATCGGCAAGCGTGATGGGATCGGTGCGTTGCGCGACCGCCCCGACGATGGTCAGGGCGCGTTCGACGGCGGCGACGCCGTCGGTGGAATTATCCTGAGTAGGGGTACGACTCATTGGAACGATAGGGGGGTGATTACGCGGTGGTTCCCGAGTCCGGATCGATCACCCGGCTGATGACGGGGAAATAGCGGTTGCCGTGACCCTGGGCGAGCGCAGCGTCGAACCAGTGATCCACGTTGCGGGCTCCCAGCGCCTGTACGCCGGTCTGTTCTGCCAGCGCCAGCGCGTAGCGCAGGTCTTTGCGGGCGTAGTCCACAGGGAAGGCTTTTTCGGGAAAGTCTGCGGGCAGAATAGCCTTTAAGCCGTGGTTGCGCAACGCGAAGCTGTCCGCCGAGCCGCGTGTGAAGGTCTCCAGCAGGACGCGCGGATCGACCCCCGAACGGCGCGCGATGGCGCGGGCTTCGGACAGCGCCACTACCGTCTCGAAGAGCACCATGTTGTTCAGGATCTTGACGACCTGACCGCTGCCGACCGGGCCGCAATGCGTGATTTCGTTGGCAAACGTGGAGACCAGTGGCTTGACGCGCGCGAACACGCTTTCATCGCCGCCGATCATGACCGACAGCGTGCCGGCCTCGGCCGCGGCGCGGGTGCGGGCGACGGGCGCATCGATGAAAATCGCGCCCTTGGCCGCAAATTCGCCCGCCAGCTCGCGCGTCACGTCGACGGGCGAGGTGCTCAGGTCCACGATCAACTGACCGCTGCGCGCGTTCGCCAGCAGGCCGTCAGCGCCGCGGGCAAGCTGCGCCACGACCTCGCCGGACGGCAGCGACAGGAACACCACGTCGCATTCGCGCATGATCTGCGGGGCGGTCGCCGCGGTGACGTTGTGCGCGGCCAGCCGTTGCAGGGGGGAGGGGTCGTTGTCGCAGCCCAGCACGGGCACGCCGCCCTTGACGGCCAGATTGCGGCAGATGGGCTCGCCCATGACGCCCAGGCCGATAAAGCCGGCTCGTTGAAATTCAGGCATGAGGATAGTCTCCGATGAAGTGTTGGAGGGGCCGCGGCCGGCGGCCCCGAATGATGTTGGGAAAAAGAGGACGGCCTACATGCCGAAGTAGATGCCCTTGGATTGCTGGTACAGACGCAGTCCGCTCACGCCTTTCTCGCGCCCGATGCCGCTTTGCTTGAAGCCGCCAAAGGGCGTCGAAATGGAGAGCTGTTTGTACGTGTTGATCCAGACGCTTCCCGCCTCCAGCCGCCGGGCCACGCGCCAGGCGCGGCGGTAGTCCGCCGTCCAGACGCCGGAGGCCAGGCCATAAGCGCTGTCGTTGGCCTGGTCGATCAGATCGTCTTCGTCATCGAAGACCAGCGCGCAGAGCACCGGTCCGAAGATCTCTTCGCGCACGACATGGGCGTCCCGCGACAGGCCGCCAAGTATGGTGGGGCGGTAGAACGCGCCGGCCTCAAGGGCCTTGCCCTCTGGTCGAGAGCCGCCCAGCAGCACCTCCGCGCCATCGCGGCGTGCGCCATCGACCATGCCTTCGATCTTTTCGCGATGACCGAAGGACGCGATCGGACCCATCTGCGCGCCATCCGCGTCGGGCAAATCGACCTTCAGGCGGCTGGCGCGCGCCACGAGCTTCTCGATGAAGGTCTGGGCGATGCTGCGCTGCACGTACAGGCGGGAACCGGCCACGCAGGATTGGCCGCTGCCCTCGAAGATGCCGCCGATGACGCCGTCGATCGCGGCGTCCTGGTCAGCATCTTCGAACACGATGTGCGGTGATTTGCCGCCCAGTTCCAGCGCCACGGGCATCAGCTTTTCCGCCGCGGCATGCGCGATGGCGCGGCCGCTGCCGGTGCCGCCCGTGAACGACACCATGCGCACGCCGGGGTGCTCGACCAGACGCCGCCCCACGGTGGCGCCCAGACCGGTCACCACGTTCAGGATGCCCGGCGGCAGGCCGGCTTCGAGGGCAATGCGGCCCAGCGCCAGCGCCGGCGACGAGGTGACTTCGGAGGGCTTGAGAATCACGGCGTTGCCCGCGGCCAGCGCGGGCGCGACCTTCTGCGCCTCCATCGTGAGCGGCGAGTTCCACGGCGTGATCGCCACGACCACGCCGTAGGGGTCGTAGTGCGTCATTGACAGGTAGTTGCCGCGCGCGGGCGTGACCTCCGCACCCAGCGTTTCGCACACCCCGGCGTAGTAGCGGAACGTGGCCGCCGCGCTGGCGACCTGCGCCTTGCACTCAGCCCACACCTTGCCGTTTTCGATCATCTGCAACTGCGCAAGCAGCTGCGCGTTCTGGTCCATGCCGTCGGCGATGCGGCGCAGAATTGCGGCGCGCTGGTGCGGCAGCATGTCGCGCCATGCCGGCTGACGCTGCGCGTGCCAGGCAGCTTGAACTGCCTGGTCGACCTGCGCATCCGACGCCGCGCTGATCCGATAGTTACGGGCGCCGGTGGCGGGGTTGATGGATTCGAAGGCGGCGGCGTCCCGCGCGACCCATTCGCCGCCGATCAGCATGGGTTTAAGGGTTTCCGATGATTCGGACATGAAGTGTCGTTCCTCTCTTGATGGCTTTGTTTCGCGCCCACGGCAAGTGGCCGGCGCGTATTTATTCGTTGACAGCCCGGGTTTGAAAAAATATAAAATAGAATAAGCGTTCTGCACAATGGAACGATAAGAATAAACCAAACCTTCAATCGATGACAAGAGGAGACCTACCCATGCAACGCAATTGGCTGCGTGCGCTGGCTTGTGCCGCGACGCTGTTCACGGCGGCGGCGCACGCCGACACCTATCCTTCGAAACCCGTGTCGATGATCGTGCCGTATCCGGCCGGCGGCGCCACCGACGTGGTCGCGCGGGCCGTGGCCGAACGGCTCACGCAGACGTGGGGGCAATCGGTCATCGTGGAAAATCGCGCCGGCGCCGGCACGACGATCGGCGCAAGTTCCGTGGCCCGCGCGCGCGGCGACGGCTACACGCTGTTCATGACGACATCGGCGCACACGATCAGCGGCCACCTGTACAGCAAGCTCAGCTACGACCCCGTCAAGGATTTCGCGCCGATCACGCTGGTGACCAAGGTGCCGCTGGTGCTGGTGGTCAACCCCGCCATCCCGGCGAAGACGTTGCCGGAGTTCCTGACGTACCTGAAACAAAACGGCGGCTCGGTGAACTTTGCCTCGCCGGGCAACGGCACGGCGCAGCACCTGAGCGGCGAGCTGTTCAAGATCGCCACGAAATCGTCCATCACGCACGTGCCGTACCGGGGCGACGCGCCTGCCTTCACGGATCTGGCGGGCGGGCAGGTGCAGATGATGCTGGCCACCATCACGTCCGCGCTGCCGCTGATCGAGTCCGGCAAGCTGCGTGCGCTGGCCGTCGCCAACGGCAAGCGGGTGCAGGCGCTGCGCGACGTGCCGACGTTTGCCGAAGCGGGTATGCCCGGCTTCGAGGCCGCCACCTGGTTCGGCATCCTGGCGCCGGCCGCCATGCCGCAGGAACAGGCGCAGCGCATCTATGAAGACGTGTCGAAGATCGTGGCCACGCCGGCGATGCAGACCCGCATCGAAGGGCTTGGCGGCGAAGTCGTCAATAGCACGCCCAAGGCGTTCGCCGCCTTCATGCAGCAGGAAGAGGAGAAGTGGGGCCAGGCCGTCAAGGCTTCCGGCGCCGTCGCGGCACAGTAGACACCACGCAATCCGCAGCCGCGCGCCAACGCAGTGCGCGGCGCGGATCCATGCAATCACGGAGGAGACACATCATGACAGTTGCAAAATGGCTGGCAGCAGGCGCGTTCGCCTGGTGCGCCGCATTGCCGGCGGCCGCAAGCGCGGCCGACTATCCCAACGCCCCGGTCAAGTTTGTCGTGGGCTTCAGCCCCGGCAGCACGATCGACATCGTGGCGCGCATCGTCGGCGACGCGCTGGCCACCCGCATGGGCCAGACGTTCGTGGTCGAAAACCGGACGGGCGCGAACGGCATGATTGCCGCCCGCATGGTGGCGCAGGCCAAGCCCGACGGCTACACGATCCTGGTCAGCAATTCCAGCTCGATCACCGTCAATCCCTTGCTCTACAAGGACCTGCAATATCACCCGCTGAAGGACTTCGAGCCGGTGACCACCGTGGTGTCCGTGCCCTTCATCCTGACCATCAACGCCGAGAATCCGCGCGTGGCCGGCGTGAAGGACGTCAAGTCGCTCGTCGACCTGGCGCGGCGCAATCCCAACACGGTCAGCTACGGGTCGGCCGGCAACGGCAACCTGATGCACCTGGCGGGCGCGCAGCTTGCCACGATGTCGGACGTCCAGATGCTGCACGTGCCTTACCGCGGGGCCGCGCCGATGGAGGCGGGACTGCTGTCCAAGGAAGTCGACTTCGGCTTTGACACGTTGTCCGGCGTGCCGCTCATCAAGGCGGGCAAGCTCAAGGCGCTGGCCGTATCCACCGCGCAGCGCTGGCATGACCTGCCGGACGTGCCCGCCGTGGCCGAGCTGGGCTACCCGGACTTCGACATCTCGTTCTGGGTGGGTGTGTTTGCGCCGGCGGGCACGCCGCCCGCCATCGTGGACCGCCTTAACCGCGAGATCGCGGCGGCAGCCAAGGATCCGGCGGTGCGCGCGCGGCTCGCTGCGCAGGGCAATCCCTCGACGCAATCGCCCAAGGAGTTCCGGCAAAAGATCGCCGACGAGCTCAAGCAGAACGAGACGCTCATCAAGCGCGCAAACATCAAGATCGACTGAACCGGCGGCGATGACCGCTTGGGCAACTGACAGGAAGGAGCACAAGGTGTCCTGGGAGAAAGAACTGCAGGAATTGGCGCTGCGCAAGGAACTGGCGGCGCGCATGGGGGGCGAGGCGAAGGTGCGCCGGCACCGCGAGAACGGCAAGTTGCCGGTGCGCGAGCGGATCGACAGGATGGTCGACCCGGCGTCATTCCGGGAAGTGGGGGCGCTGGCGGGCAGCGGCGACTATGACGCGCAAGGGCGCCTGATCGACTTCACGCCATCGAACCTGCTGATCGGCCGAGCCAAGGTGCAGGGCCGGCCGGTCGTCGTCGCGGCTGACGACTTCACCGTGCGCGGTGGCGCCAATGACGGGGCGGTCGGCGACAAGCTGGTCGAGTCCGAGCGCATGGCGCAGGACCTGCGCGTGCCGCTCATCCGGCTGGTGGACGGCACGGGCGGCGGCGGCTCGGTGCGCAACATCGAGATCAAGGGCCACACGCTACTTCCCAAGCTGCGCATGTGGCCGCTGATGGCGCAGAACCTGGCAACCGTGCCCGTCGCATCACTGGCGCTGGGGTCGGTGGCCGGCCTGGGGGCGGCGCGCGTGGCGGCCAGCCACTACTCGGTCATGGTGCGTGACACCTCGCAGCTTTTCATCGCGGGTCCGCCCGTCGTCGCGCGCATTGGCCAGAACCTGGACAAGAACGAGCTGGGCGGCAGCGACATCCACACCCGCAACGGCGTGGTGGACGACGAGGCGGAATCCGAAGAGGACGCCTTCGCGCGCGTGCGCCGCTTTCTTTCGTACCTGCCGCGCTCGGTGCACGAGCTGCCGCCGCGGGCGGCCGACCCCGGCCGGGCTGGCGCGCAGGACTGGCTGCGGGACGCAATTCCGTCCGACACGCGCGCCGTGTACAAGATGCGGCCGATTCTGGAGGCGCTGGTCGACGAGGGCTCGTTCATGGAGATCGGCAAACGCTGGGGCCGCGCCGTCATCACCGGGCTGGCCCGCATCGACGGCTGGCCGGTGGCGGTGTTTGGCAGTGATCCCTATCACTACGGTGGCGGCTGGGATGGCCCGGCCGCCGAAAAATTCACCCGGCTGCTGGATCTGGCCGAAACGTTCCACCTGCCCGTCGTCAACCTGGTCGACGTGCCCGGGTTCCAGATCGGGCTGAACGCCGAGAAGGCCGGCGCCATGCGCTACGGCGTGCGCGCGCTGACGGCCGTCGCGCAATCCACGGTGCCGTGGTGCTCGATCATCGTGCGCAAGGCGTTCGGCGTGGCGGCGGGCGGGCACCAGAGCGCTGGCCGCTTCAACTTCCGTTACGCATGGCCGTCGGCGCAGTGGGGCTCGCTGCCGGTGGAGGGCGGGCTGGAGGTTGCCTACAAGGCCGAGATCGAGGCCGCCGAGGATCCGCAGGCCAAGATGCGCGAGATCGAAGCGCGCGTCCGCAGCCTGACCTCGCCCTTCCGCAGCGCCGAAGCCTTCGTCGTGGAAGACATCATCGATCCCGCCGCCACCCGTCAGGCGCTGGAGGAATTCGTGGAGCTGGTGGCGCCGCTGCGCGAACCCGGTCCCCGGGCCTTCGGCTACCGCCCGTGATGCCGCGCCAGGAGCCCAACATGAAACGAGTCATCGTGGCCAATCGCGGCGCCGTCGCCCGGCGTGTCATCCGCGCCTTGCGCGGCCTGGGGATCGAGTCGGTAGCCGTCTATTCCGAGGCCGACCGCGATCTGCCGTATCTGTCGGAAGCGGACCTGGCCGTCCCGATCGGCGCATCGCCCGCCGCGCAGAGTTATCTGAACCAGGAAACGCTGCTGCGCGTCGCGCGTGAATGCGATGCGGATGCCCTGCACCCCGGTTATGGCTTCCTGTCCGAGAACGCGGCGTTTGCCGATGCCGTGGAGCAGGCGGGCCTGGTCTTTGTCGGACCGTCGCCGCGCTGGATCCGGATGCTGGGACACAAGACCCAGGCGCGCGACGCCATGCGGGCGCTGGGCATGCCGATGGCGCCGAGCAGCGCGGTGCTCGGCGACGACCTCGCGGCATTGCGCCGCGCGGCTGAGGACCTCGGGTATCCGGTGCTGATCAAACCTGCGTCGGGCGGTGGCGGCATCGGGATGCTGGCGCTGGAGGGGCCGCAGGACGCCGAGGCGCAATGGGCGCGCGCGCGGCAGATTGCCGAACGTAGTTTCGGCGGCTCGGACCTGTATCTGGAAAAGCTGCTGCGCGACCCGCGCCACGTCGAGTTCCAGTTCCTCGCCGACCGCCATGGGCAGGTGCGTTGCCTGTATGAGCGTGACTGCTCCACACAGCGCCGCCATCAGAAGGTGCTGGAGGAAGCGCCGGCGCCTGCGCTGCCGCGTGCGGCGGTCGAGGCCATGGGCGCGCGGCTGGAGGCCATGCTGGCGGGGATGGGCTACGACGTGATCGGCACCGTGGAGATGCTGTACACGCCCGATTCCGGCTTTTCGTTTCTTGAGATCAACACCCGCCTGCAGGTCGAGCACGCCGTGACCGAAGCGGTGACCGGCGTGGATCTGGTGACCGCGCAACTCCGGCTGGCGGCTGGCGAGCGCATGCCGGACGTGCTGCCGGCCGTGCCGCCGCTGAATGGCCACGCCATCGAGGCGCGCGTGTATGCCGAAGACCCGGTGCGCTTCCTGCCGTCGCCCGGCCCGCTGCGCGTATTCCAGCCGCCCGAGATGCCCGGCGTGCGCATCGAGACCGGCTACGCGGAGGGCTGCCGCGTATCGAGCCACTACGACCCGATGCTGGCGAAGGTGATCGCGCATGCCGCGACGCGCGAAGCGGCGCTGGATCTGTTGGCGGCCGCGCTGGTGCAGTTCCGCGTCGAAGGCGTCAAGACCAACATTCCTTTTGTGCGCCGGGTGCTGGAAGACCCGGTGTTCCGCGCGGGGCAGGTCAGCACCGGGCTGGTGGGACGCATGCTTGAAGAGGCTCAGTCGCAGGCCGCGTAGTTCCCTCGCAAGGGTCGTACCGAAACATCCATACCGATAACTATCAGGAGCAGGCAATGTTCAAAGTGGAAACCCCAGTGGTGGGCCGTGTGGTCGCCGTCACCGTCAGCCCCGGCCAGCGCGTCGAGGCGGGCGACAGTGTCGCCAAGGTCGAATCGATGAAGATGGAGATCCCCGTGGAAGCGGAGCGCGCGGGCGTGGTGGCGCGCGTGCTCGTCGGCGAGGGCGACGAGGTGGATGAAGGCCAGGCCGTGGTCGAACTGGAGTGATGCGGCCATGCTGATCCATACGGAACGCAGGGAAGCGGGGCGCGTCGCGTTGCTGACATTGCGCAATCCGCCGGTCAACAGCCTGAGCGTGGCGCTGCGTACCGAGTTGCACGCGGCCATCGAGGCCGCGCTGGCGGACGGCACGGTGCGTGCGCTGGTGTTGGCGGGTGACGGCGACTACTTCTGCTGCGGCGCGGAGATCCGCGAATTCAACACGTCCTTGCCAGCGCGCGAACCAACGCTGCGGTCGCTGATCGCGCAGATCGAGGGCGCGGCCAAACCCGTCGTGGCGGCGATTCACGGCGCGGCGCTCGGTGGCGGCCTGGAGCTGGCGCTGGGCTGCCACTATCGCGTGGCACAGGCCGGCGCGTCGTTGGGGCTGCCCGAAGTGAAGCTGGGCATCCTGCCGGGCGGGGGCGGCACGCAGCGCCTGCCGCGCCTCGTGGGCGTTGATCGAGCGCTCTCCATGATCGGCGGTGGGGATCCCGTCGACGCCCAACTGGCGGCGGAGTGGGGGCTGGTCGACGAGGTCTGCGCGAAGGACCTGATCGATCGGGCGTCTGCCTACGCGTTGGCCGTCGCGGACGCCCCGTTGGCCGGGCGCATCGTGGGCGCGCGGCCGGTGGCAGCGCTCGCCGATTCCGGCGTCTACGAACGCGCGCGCCAGGAAGCAGCGCGGCGCTATCGCGGCTGCGTGGCGCCGCTCGCCTGCGTGGACTGCGTGGAATACGCCGCGCATTCAACACTGGATGACGGGCTGGCGTACGAGCGCGAACGCTTCCTGGAACTGGTGAACGGACCGCAGTCCAAGGCGCAGCGGCATCTGTTCTTTGCCGAGCGCGCCGCGGTGAAGTTGCCGCCCGAATGGCGCACGCAGGCGCAGATCTTCACGGTGGGCGTGGTGGGCGCGGGCACGATGGGCGGCGGCATCGCAATGAGTCTTGCCAACGCGGGCCTGAACGTGATGCTGGTCGAACGCGACGCGCAGGCGCTGGCGCGCGGGTGGGACGTGATCACGAAGAACTACGCCGCAACCGCCGCCAAGGGCAAGCTGAGCGCCGCGCAGGTCGAGGAACGCCAGGCACGCATCCGCACCAGTCTGCAGCTGGACGATCTGCGCGACGCGGATCTGGTCATCGAGGCCGCCTTCGAAGACATGGCTGTCAAGCGCGAGATCTTCCAGGCGCTGGACCGCGTCTGCAAATGCTCGGCGATCCTCGCGTCGAACACGTCGCGGTTGGATATCGACGAGATCGCCGGTTTCACGGAACGTCCCGCGCAGGTGCTGGGCATGCACTTCTTCAGTCCCGCGAACGTCATGCGGCTGCTGGAGGTGGTGAAGGGCGGCAAGACCGATGGCAACGTCGTCGCGGCCGTGTTCCGGCTGGCGCGCAAGATGGGCAAGCTGCCGGTGCTGGTCGGCGTGTGCGACGGGTTCGTCGGCAATCGCATGGTCAGCCCGTACACGCGCGAGGCGCACTTCCTGCTCGAAGAAGGCGCGACGCCGGCGCAGGTGGACGGCGCGCTGCAGCGTTTCGGGCTGGCGATGGGCCCGCTGCGCATGGCCGACATGGCGGGGCTGGACATCAGTTGGGCGTTCCGCAAGCGCATGGCCCCCACGCGGCCGGCGCACCTGCGCTACTCACGCGTGGCAGACCGCCTGTGCGAGCAGGGACGTTTCGGACAGAAGACGGGCAGCGGCTTTTACCGCTACGAGGCCGGCAGCCGCACGCCGGTGGAAGACCCGGATGTGCTGGCGCTGATCGACACCTGCGCGCGTGAAGACGGCGTGGCGCGCCGCGTGGTCTCGGACGAGGAGATCGTGCAGCGCACGATGTATGCGCTGGTCAACGAAGGGGCGCGCATCCTGGAAGAAGGCATTGCGCGCCGCGCATCGGACATCGACGTTATCTACGTGAACGGCTACGGATTTCCGGTGCACCGAGGCGGCCCCTTGTTCTACGCAGAGCAGCAGGGGCTGGCGCAGGTACTGGCGACGATCCGGCAATTTCACGCGGCGCACGGCGAACTCTGGCGTCCCGCGCCTTTGCTGGAAAGGCTGGTCGCGCAGGGTCGGACCTTCGCGGACTTGTGATGAACAGGGGCGCCGTGGATGCGCCCCGTAGAAGAATCAGGAGACAGGGCAATGCAGAGGGAAATGGAGGGCGCCGCGCCAAGCGGGCCGCAGGAGCAGTATTTTTCGAATCTCGCCGAGGGCCGCTTCCGGATCCAGCGCTGCGCGGCCTGCGGCGCGCATCAGTTTTTTCCGCGCGTGCTGTGCATGCATTGCGGTGCGCAGGATCTGGCGTGGACCGAGCCTTCGGGCGCGGGCACGGTCTATTCGTTCAGCATCGTCCGGCGCAAGCCCGATGCGGGCGGCGACTACAACGTGGCATTGGTCGATCTGCAGGAGGGCGTGCGCATGATGAGCCGCATTGACGGCGTCGCGCCCGGCGGTCTGCGCATCGGCATGCCGGTGCGGGCGCACGTGCTGCGCGGCGAGGGGCAGCCGCTGGTGGTGTTCGTTCCGGCGGAGGTCGCATGATGTCGCTGGAATCGCTGCGCGGTCAGGTCGCCATTGCGGGGGTGGGACACGCGGGGCTGGGCGAGGCCCAAGGGCATACCGAAATGGAAGTGCTGGCGCAGGCCGCCGCGCGCGCGGTCGCGGACGCGGGCCTGAACATGCGCGACATCGACGGCCTGGCGACATGCAGTTCGTCGGCCACGATGTGGAGCATGCCGGTTGCCGAGTATCTGGGCCTCAAGCCGCGCTACATCGAGGCCACGATGCTGGGCGGATCCAGCTTCGTCTCGCACCTGCTGCCGTCGGTGATGGCGCTGGTGTCCGGGCAATGCAACGCGGTCCTGGTCTGCTACGGCAGTACGCAGAAGACCGCGGTGTTCGGCCGCAAGGAGGGCGTCAAGGCGCGCACGCTGCTGGACCCGCAGCCGTTCGAGTATCCGTACTCGCCGTTGTCGCCCGTGACGTCCTACGCGCTGGCGGCCGCCCGGCACATGCACCAGTACGGCACGACGCGTGAGCAGCTTGCCGAAGTGGCGGTGGCGGCACGAGCCTGGGCGCGTCTCAATCCGGAGGCGGCAATGCGCGACCCCCTGTCGATCGCGGACGTGCTGGCTTCGCGTCCGGTGTCCGATCCCCTGACCGTGCGCGACTGCTGCCTGGTCAGCGACGGCGGCGGCGCCTACGTGATGGTCCGCGCCGACCGCGCGCGTCAGTTGAAGCAGCCCCCCGTCTATGTGCTGGGCAGCGCGACTGCAGTGTGGAACCGGCAGATCTCGTCCATGGAGGATCTGACCGTCACAGCGGCCGCGGAGTCCGGCAAGCGCGCGCTGGCGATGGCGGGCCTGACGGTGGCCGACGTCGACGTGGCCGAGCTGTACGACGCCTTCACGATCAACACGCTGCTGTTCCTGGAAGACCTGGGCTTCTGCAAGAAGGGCGAGGGCGGGGCCTTCGTGCAGGGCGGGGCGATCGCGCCCGGCGGCCGCTTGCCAGTCAACACCAATGGCGGCGGGCTGTCCTGCGTGCATCCCGGCATGTACGGCATCTTCCTGGTGATCGAGGCCGTGCGCCAGCTCCGGGCACAGGCGGGCGAGCGGCAGGTGCAAGGCGCCGACATCGCGCTGGTCCACGGCAACGGCGGCACGCTGTCCAGCCAGTCCACCGCCATTCTCGGCGGCCCGGCCACGCACTGAGTTCCCAGGAGAAAGATCCATGCTGGACAAGACAGTCGATTCCCTGGCGGCCGCGGTGGCGGGCGTGCAGGACGGGGCGGTGATCCTGATCGGCGGCTTCGGCGCCTCGGGTGTGCCGACCGAGCTGGTCTGCGCGTTGCTGGACCAGGGCGCGCGCGAGCTGACCATCGTCAACAACAACGCCGGCAACGGCAAGCGGGGGCTGAGCGAGCTGGTGCAGGCGGGCCGGGTGCGCAAGATGATCTGCTCGTTCGCGCGCTCATCCGACCGCAAGAACCCGAACGCCGCAGCCTTCGCGGACGCGTACCGGGCCGGCAAGGTCGAGCTCGAATGCGTGCCGCAGGGCACGATGGCCGAACGCATGCGCGCGGCGGGTGCTGGCCTGGGGCCATTCTTCACGCCCACGGCCTTCGGTACGCCGCTCGCGCGGGGCAAGGAAACCCGCGTCATCGACGGCGTGGGCTATGTGCTGGAGTCTCCGCTCAAGGGCGACTATGCGTTCGTCAAGGCGCGAACGGCGGATCGCTGGGGCAATCTGGTGTACCGCTACGCGGGCCGCAATTTCGCGCCGGTGATGTGCATGGCCGCCGCCACGACGGTGGCGCAGGTGGACGAGATCGTGGACCTGGGCGGCATCCCGCCCGAACACGTGATGACGCCGGGCATCTTCGTCAAACGGGTGGTGCAAGTGGGAGCGGGTCATGGGCTATGAAAAACTCAGCCGGCGCGACATCGCGCGCCTGGTGGCGGCGGACATCGAGGACGGCGCCTATGTGAATCTGGGTATCGGCATTCCGACGCAGGTTTCGGCCTTTCTGCCGCCGGGACGGGATGTGATCCTGCACACGGAAAACGGAATTGTCGGAATGGGGCCGGGCGATCCCGGCGCGCCGCTGGACCTGGACCTCATCAACGCCAGCAAGGAGGCGGTGACCCTGCTGCCGGGCGCGTCCATCACGGACCACGTGGTGTCGTTCGCCATGATGCGCGGCGGCCATCTGGACATGACGGTGCTGGGCGCGTTCCAGGTGTCCGAAAAGGGCGACCTTGCCAACTGGGACACGGGCGCGGCCGATACCATACCGGCGGTTGGCGGGGCCATGGATCTCGTGGCCGGCGCGCGCCAGGTCTTCGTCACGATGGAGCACGTCACCAAGGACGGACAGCCCAAGATCGTGCGCGAATGCACCTACCCGCTGACCGGCGCCAGGGTCGTGGACCGCATCTATACCGACCTGGCCATCCTGGACGTGACGCCGGCAGGCATGCAGGTCAGGGCGATGGTGGCTGGGCTGGCGTTCGGCGAACTGCAGGCGCTTACCGGGTGCCCGCTCGCATTGGATCCCGGCTGGCGGACGCTTTCGGTGCATTAGCGGAGCGCTGCGCGCAGCGGCAGCGCCGGCTTCCCGCAGCGCCCGGCAAGACAGCGATTCCCGTGATTTCCCCGTGTTGACACGGCCAGTTTCCGATCCTTAGAATGTTCTAACAGAAAGAATAAGCGTTCTGCATATAAGAACGCGTCAGATAGGGAAGAGACAATGCACACCCAAGCCATGCCCGCGCGCGACGCGGGCGGCGCGCAGCTCGCGCAGCGTTTTCGTGACAGCGCGCTGTCGTTTTCGCGGCCACGCCAGGTCGACATGGATCTGCTGGTCCGGTTCGGCGTCCATCCGATCCTCGTGCGCATCCGCGACGGGCGCGTCACGGCCGCCGAGGGCCCCGCGGCCCCGCTGCCTTCTTGCGACGTGGCAATGCAGGCCTCGGAAGCCGCCTGGTCGCGCTTCTGGCAGGCCGTGCCGGACGCCGGCTGGCACGACATCTTTGCGCTCGCCAAGCGTGGCGAATTGCGTATCGAGGGCAATCTCCAGCCCCTGATGGCGCACCTGCAGTTCGTCAAGGACCTGGTGGCCTCGCCGCGGGAGGTGCAGGCATGAAAGCGGCACTGGAACCCATCGTCGGCCGCTACGTGTCGTTCGACATCGCCGGCCGGCGCTGCCGCGTCTATTTCGAGGAGGCGGGCGAGGGCATTCCGCTGGTGTGCCTGCACACCGCCGGCGCCGACGGCCGTCAGTACCGGCACATGATGTGCGACCCGGAGATCACCTCGCGCTATCGCGTCATCGCGCTCGACCTGCCGTGGCACGGCAAGTCGTATCCGCCCGAAGGCTGGCAGGACGAGGAGTACCGGCTTTCCACCGATCTGTACGTCGAGACCGTGATGGCCTTCTGCCACGCGCTGGCGCTGGACCGGCCGGCGCTCATCGGCTGCTCCATCGGCGGGCGCATTGTGCTGCAGCTCGCGCACCTGCATTCCCGCAATTTCCGCGCGCTGATCGGCGTTGAAGCGGCGGACCACCAGGCCCCCTGGTACGACACGTCATGGCTGCATCGCGGCGACGTGCACGGCGGCGAGGTCTGCGCGGCGCTGGTGTCCGGGCTGGTCGCGCCGCAGTCGCCCGCCGTGCATCGCCACGAAACCTTGTGGCAATACATGCAGGGAGGTCCCGGCGTGTTTCGCGGCGACCTGCACTTCTACCGGGTGGACAGCGACCTGCGCGGGCGCCTGGATGGCATCCGCACCGATCTGTGTCCGCTCTACCTGCTGACAGGCGAGTACGACTTTTCCTGCACGCCAGAGGACACCCTGCGCACTGCCGCCAGCATCCCTGGCGCGCAGGTGACCATCATGCGCGAATTGGGACATTTCCCGATGAGTGAAAACCCCGAGCAGTTCCGCGGCTACCTGCTGCCGGTGCTGGACGCCATCGCCCGCCAATAGAGCAGGCATTACCGACGGGCCGCTGTGGCCCGCATCCTCAGGAGACGACATGCGTTATCCGATCATCCTGGCCGGCGCTTTCGCGCTGGCCGCCGCAATCCCGGCCCACGCGCAGGAAACGCTGAAGCTCGGCGCGCTGGTCACCCTGTCCGGCGCGGGCGCTGCCTGGGGGCAGGGCATGAAGAACGCCGCGGAGGTCGCGGCCGATCAGGTGAACGAGGCGGGCGGCCTGGAAGTGGGCGGCAAGAAGTACCGCGTGCAGGTGGTGGCCTATGACGACAAGTACCAGGCGAACGAGGCCGTCACGGTGGCGAACCGCCTGGTGTTCGAGGACAAGGTGCGCTACGTGATCGGCCCGGTGGGCTCCGCGCCGGTGTTGGCGATCCAGCCGATGACCGAGAAAAACAAGGTCATCCTGCTGACGCTCGGTTTCACCTCCAAGGCGCTGGCCGCCGACAAGCCCTACACCTTCCGCCCCAACGTCACGACCGCCGAAGTCTCGCAGCCGCAGATCGACTGGCTGGTCAAGGCGCAAGGCCTGCGCAAGGTCGGCGCGCTGTTCCCAAACGACGAGACCGGCCAGCAGATCGCGCTGGACCTGGAGGCCGCCTACAAGAAGGCGGGCGCGGCGCTGGCCACCAAGGAATTCTTCGAACGCGACCGCGTCGACTTCGTGCCCCTGCTGACCCGCATGATGGCGCGCGGCATCGACGCCATCGAGCTGGACGGCAACTCCCCCACTACGGCGGGCCTCATCGTCAAGCAGGCGCGCGAACTGGGCTTCGAGGGCAAGATCGTGCGCACGGGCGGGCCGGCCACGCAGGAGATCGTCAACGTGGCGGGCAAGCAGGCCACCGAAGGCATGCTGGTCCACACGCCGATCGATCCGGACCTGCCCGCCACGCAGGCCTACGCCAAACGCTATGCGGCCAAGTACAAGCACGCGATGAATGGCTTCAGCCCGGCTTTCTACGATGGCACCAACATGCTGTTCGAGGCCATGCGCCGCGCGGGCACCGTCGAAGACACCGAACGGGTGCGCATCGAACTGGAGAAGCTGGATGGTTTTGAAGGCTCGCTGGGCAAGCTCAGCTGGACCGGGCAGGCCATGTACGGCATCAATCACCAGCTCAATGCGCCGTTCTACGTGGCCGAGGTCAAGGACGGCCGCGAGGTCATCCGCGCCCGCTGCACGGTCGAGAGTTGCCGCTAGCGCGGCGGAGGACACGACGTGGATTGGAGCATTCTGCTGGCGCAGGCCACGATCAACGGCTTGATCGTGGGACTGCTGTACCTGCTGATGGCGGTGGGCTTCACGCTGGTGTTCGGCGTGATGCGCATGGTGAATTTCGCGCACGGAGAGTTCTACATGCTGGGCGCGTTCGGCGCGTACTACCTGACCACTCAGGCGGGGCTGACTTTTCTGCCCGCCGTGGCGCTCACTTTCGCGCTGGCGGTCGCCGGGGGCGCGGTGCTGGAATGGGGCGTGCTCAAGCCGTTCCGGCGCGACGAGTTGAACGGCATGATCGCCACCATTGGCCTGGCGATGATCCTGCAGAACCTCGCGCTGATGTCCTTCGGACCGGATCCGCTGTCCATGCCGGCCGTCGCTCAGGGCACGGCGCGCATGGGCAAGCTGGTCGTGCCGCTGTCGCGCGTATACGTGGTGCTGTTCGCGCTGCTGGCGCTGGCGCTGCTGTACGGCTTTCTGAAGCACTCGCGGCCCGGGCGCGCGCTGCGCGCCGTGGTCGAGGACTTCGAGATCGCCGCGATCCAGGGCATCCGTTCGCGCATTTACTACCCGCTCGGTTTCGGCCTGGGCGTGGGGCTGGCGGCCGTGGCAGGCGCACTGATGGCGCCGCTGTTTTCGGTGTCGCCCTTCGTGGGGGCCACGCCGCTGCTCAAGGCGTTCATCGTGGTGATCCTGGGCGGACTGGGCAGCATTCCGGGCGCCGCCGTTGCCGGACTGGCGCTGGGGCTGGCGGAAAGCTACGGCAGCCTGCTGTTCGAAAGCAGCACCGCCGACATGCTCATCTTCGCCATCGTGATCGTCATGCTGGTCGTGCGGCCCAAGGGGCTGCTAGGCCGGGGGGAGGCATAAGCCATGACCGTACTTTCGCTTGAAGCCGGCATGGCGCGACCCGCGCCCGTGCAATGGCTGTTGTGGCTGGCCCTGGCGGCGGCTGCCGTGACGCCGTGGTTTGCCGGGCCATTCGTGCAGCATCTGGCAGTGCTGACCTGCCTGAACGTGCTCATCGTCAACGGCCTGGCGTTGATCGCGCGCTGCGGCCAGCTGTCGCTGGGTCATGCCGCCTTCGTCGCGGTGGGCGCCTACGGCTCGGTACTGGCGGCGCGCCATCTGGGCTGGGGCTTTCTGCCTTCCATGCTGGCGGGCGTAGCCATCACCGCCGTCGTCGCGCTGGCGCTGGGCGCCATCATCCTGCGTCTGAAGGGCGTGTACTTCGTGCTGGTGACGTTCGCGTTCGGCGAACTGGTGCGGCTGGCGCTGTTGGACGGCTCATCCTGGTCGGGCGGCGCCAACGGCATCGCGGGCATCCTGCCGGCCGAACTGGCGGGCTGGGTGTTCGACAGCCGTGCCAGTTTCTACGGCCTGGCGCTCGCCGTGGCGCTGGGGTCCGTGGCGCTGCTGGCCGCGGTGGCCAGGCGCCCGTTCGGCCATGCCATCGACGCGGTGGCCGAAAACCCCGCGCTGGCAGAATCCACGGGCCTGTCCGTGCAGCGCATCCAGCTATGCGCATTCGTGGGCGGGTGCGCGCTGGCGGCGGCCGGCGGCGCCTTGCAGGCGCGGTATGTGGGCTACGTCTCGCCGGAATCGTTCAACGCCAGCATCTCCATCGGCTTCATCATCATGCTGGTCATCGGCGGCCGGCGCTCGGTATGGGGCGGCCTGATCGGCGCGATGGTGCTGACGCCGCTGCCGGAACTGTTCCGGGGGGCGGTCCAGACGCAACACATCTTTTACGGTGCGGCGCTGATCCTGATCCTGCGCTTTCTGCCCGCGGGCCTGGCTGGTCTGCCTGGGCCCTGGCAGGCGCGCCGCCGCAAGGAGTCACAATGAGCCAGCCTTTATTGCAGGTGAACGGTCTGTCTCGCAGCTTCGGGGGCCTGGCGGCCTTGCGCGGGCTGACGTTCTCCGTCGCCAGCGGCGAGATCGTGGGCCTGATCGGGCCGAACGGCGCGGGCAAGACCACCGCCTTCAACGTCATCAGCGGGGCCATGCCGCCCAGCGCCGGATCGGTGCATTTCGGCGGCCAGGACATCTCGGGCGCGCCGCCCAGCCGTGTCGTTGTGCATGGCCTGGCCCGCACGTTCCAGTCCACGTCGACGTATCCCGACGTGACGGTGGCTGGAAACATCCATCGCGGCATGCTGTCGCGGGTCAGGCATTCGTGGCTGCGGCGGCTGGTGGGGCGTACCGAGCACCTGTTGTCCGCCGATGAGGTCGCCCGCGAGGTCGATCGCCTGCTCACGCTGCTGGATCTGCAGGCGTGGCGCGAGGCACCGGCCGGATCGCTGGCCTACGGCCTGCAGAAGAAGCTGGGCATCGCCATTGCGCTGGCCTGCCGGCCGCGCATGCTGCTGCTGGACGAGCCGGCCGCCGGTCTGAACCATGAAGAATGCAACGAGCTTGGCCGTCTGCTGCGGCGGCTGCGGGACGAGGAGGGGCTGACGATGCTGCTGGTCGAACACCACATGGCGCTGGTCATGGAGCTGTGCCATCGCATCGTCGTGCTGGTCCAGGGCGAGAAGATCGCCGAGGGCACGCCGCAGGCCATCGGCGACAACCCCGCCGTGATCGAAGCGTATCTGGGAGCGCCCGATTATGCCCATGCTTGAAGTCCAGGATCTGAATGTGCGGTACGGGCAACTCGAGGCGGTGCGCGGCGTCAGCTTCAACGTCGAGCAGGGCGAGATCGTGGCGCTGGTCGGCTCGAACGGCGCCGGCAAGAGTTCCACGCTCAAGGCGCTGATCGGCCTGGCGCCGGTGGCAGGCGGCCGCGTGCTATTCGAAGGGCGCGACATTTCCCGGCTGGGGTCGGCCGCGCGCGTGTCGGCGGGCCTGGCGCTGTCGCCGGAAGGGCGCCGCCTGTTTGGCCGGATGACCGTGCTGGACAATCTGCTGGCCGGGGCCCACGCGGTGCGTTCGCGCGCCGGCGTGCGGGCGCGGTTGGACGAGATCTACGCGCTTTTTCCGCGGGTGCAGGAGCGGCGCGCGCAACTCGCGGGCTCGTTGTCCGGCGGCGAACAGCAGATGGTGGCCATCGGACGTGCGATGATGGCGCAGCCTCGGCTGCTGATGCTGGACGAGCCGTCGCTGGGCATCGCGCCCAAGATCGTGGCCGAGATCGCGGGCGCTATCCAGCGCATCAACCGCGACAGCGGCATCGCCATTGTGGTGGTGGAGCAGAACGCAAGGCTGGCCCTGCGGCTGGCGCACCAGGCCTATGCGTTCGAGCATGGCGAGGTAGTGCGCAGCGGCAAAGGCGCCGATCTGCTGGCGGATCCCTTCGTGCAGAAAGCCTACCTGGGAGTCTGAAATGAATGCGGCGATGAATGGGGCAAGCGCGGTGGCGGCGCCCGGCGCGCTACCCGAGTACGAGATCTACGCCGTCCGCTACGCAAGCATGGCGCGCCAGCGCCGCGACAATTTCCTGGGCGGCGATCCCCACGACGGCGACATGCCGATGGATTTTTTCGTGTGGCTGGTGCGCGGTGCGGGCCGGGTTGTGCTGATCGACACGGGCTTCAATGCCGGCATGGCGCGCCGGCGCCAGCGCGAGCTCATCCACTGCCCGATCGGCGCGCTGGCGGCGCTGGGCGTGCAGCCCGCTGATGTGCAGCACGTGGTGCTGACGCACCTGCACTACGACCACGCGGGCAACCTGGACCTGCTGCCCGAGGCGATCTTCCACGTGCAGGACGACGAGATGGACTACGCCACGGGCCGCTGCATGTGCTTTGAACCGCTGCGTCACGCGTACGCGGTCGAGGACGTGGTGTCGCTGGTCCGGCGCGTGTATGAAGACCGTGTGGTGTTCCATGACGGCGACGACGCGCTGCTGCCGGGCATCGAACTGCTGAAGATCGGCGGCCACACCAAAGGCCTGCAATCGGTGCGTGTGCACACGGCGCGCGGCTGGGTGGTGCTGGCATCGGATGCCAGCCACTACTACGAGAACATGGCGCGGGGTCGGCCGTTTCCCATCGTGTACAACACCGCGCAGATGCTGTCGGGTTACGCCAGACTGCATGCGGCCGCGCAATCGGACCAGCATGTTGTGCCGGGCCACGATCCGGCGGTGCTGCAGCGCTATCCGCTATTTCAGGATTCCCCCCACGTGGCGATGCTGCATCTGCCGCCGCAGGGGGAATGAGCCGGCGGCGATCAGCCGCGGCGCGTGCTTTCCGCGTACTCCATGTACAGCTGATGTGCACGGCGCGCGATCGGACCGTACTCCAGCGGGCGGTCCTCGACGCGGTTTACATGCACCACCTTGCCGTAGTTGCCCGACGAAAACACTTCGTCGGCCGCTTCGACGTCGGCGCGGGTCAGGCTGCGTTCCTGCACCTCGATGCCGTCGGCCTTCAGCAGCGCCAGCACGCGGCGGCGCGTGATGCCGTTCAGGAAGGTGCCGTTGTCGACGGGCGTGGAGACGACGCCGTCCTTGGCCAACCACAGGTTGCTGGTGGCGAACTCGGCCAGGTTGCCCGCGCCGTCCAGCATGATGGCGTTGTCAAAGCCCTTTTCGGCGGCTTCGCGGATGGCGCGTTGGCCGTTGGGGTACAGGCACGAGGCCTTGGCGTCGGTGGGCGCCATGTTGGGCCACGAACGCGCAAAGCTGGAGAAGCAGGCGGAGAAGCCCTGGTCGCCCGGCATCGGCACCTTGAACACATGCAGCACGAACTGGGTCTTGTCGGCGTCGGGCAGCAGGAAGCCGTCGGCGCAGAAGAACATCGGCTTGATGTAGAGCTCGGACCCTTCCGGAAAGCGCGCCACGGCCTGCAGGCACAGGTCCTGGATTTCTTCCCAGGCCAGTTGCGGCTTCATCAGCATCTTTTCCGCCGAGCGCACGACACGCTGGCAGTGCAGGTCCAGGTCGGGCGTCAGGCCGCGGAAGGCGCGCGCGCCGTCGAAGACCATGCTGGCCATCCAGAAGGCGTGGTCGGCCGGGCCGAGCAGTTTGGGGTTTTCGGTGGTCCAGTGACCGTTGTGCCAGAACAAGGCATCCATGATTGTCTTCCTTCGCTTGAATCGGGTTGGCCTGTGCTGGCCGAGCCGCCAGAATACATGAGCTGGCGCGTTATTCCTTGGCCAGCGCCGCCTGCACGCGGTCGGCGGCATCCGCGGGCATCCATTGCCGCCAGACGGGCGCGTACTGCTTGAGGAAATAACGCGCGGCGTCCTCGGGTTCCTTGCCTTCGTTTTCCAGCCAGCCCAGCGTGGCGTCGATGGCGTCGTCCGGCACCGTCAGCTTGGTCAGGAACTCGGTGATGCGCGGCGCCTGTTTGGCGAATTCGGCGTTCATGCCGGTAACCACGGGGTTGGGCTTGAACTGAGTGGCCACGGGATTGGCGCACTTGGGATCGGTCATGCACGTGTAGGCGGCCTGGTCGAATGCGGGCAGCTCCAGCTTGACCAGATCCAGCGCGCCGACCAGCGACGTGGGCGTCCAGTAGTAGAAGACGATATCGCGTTTGCGCTTGTAGGCCGACACGATCGCCGCCTTTTGCGCGGCGCCGGAGCCGGGCGCGAACAGGGAGTAATCCTTGTCCAGCTTCAGGGCGCGCAGCAGGTTGTCGTTCAGCGTGCCGCAGGCCCATCCGGCCGGGCAACCGTAGATGCGGCCGCGGCCCGGGTCCTCGGGGTCGGCAAACACTTCCTTGAAGCGGGCCAGGTCGGCGGCGGACTTGAGCTCCGGGTGGCGTTCGACGGTGTAGCGGGGCACATACCAGCCTTCGCCCGCGTCATAGACGTGGCCCACGCCCAGCACCTTGCCGCTGGCCAGCGCCTTCTTCCAGGCGCCTTCGATCTGGCCGGGCCAGACCTCAGGCGTGACGTCGACGTCGCCGCGTTGCAGCGCGGCCAGCATGGGCAGGGTTTCGCCGATTTCGACGGAGGTCTTGCAGCCGTAGCCGTGTTCCAGCACATAGCGTTCGATGCCGGCAAGCACCAGGTTGGATTCCCAGTTCAGGCCACTGAAACGGATGGGCCGGTCGACTTCGCAAGCCGGGGCGGTGGGGGCGGCCTGGATCGCGGTGGGGGACAGCAGGGCGGCGGCCAGCGCGAGCGCGCCTAGGCCGGGAACGAGATGCGTGATGCGCATGGTCGGCACCTGTGTAGTGAGGTGCCTGCCATTGTACGGGGCGATGGCGCGTCCCAATGCAACGGGGCCGCTGTGCGCGGCCCCGGAGGTCATCAAGCGAAAGGTCAGATGATCACGCGCGCGCGGTACGGCGGCGGTTGAAGAGGGCGCCCAATTCGCCCACGATGCCGCGCCGGAAGGCCAGCACGCAGATCACGAAGATCAGGCCGCTGACGATCGTGACCGATTCGCCCAGGCGCAGGAACCATTCGACGCCGGTCACGTTGGCCATCATCTGGCCAAAGTCGCCCACCTTGTTCTCCAGCAGCACCACGATGAATGCACCCAGGACGGGGCCGGTCAGCGTGCCCAGGCCGCCGATCAGTGTCATCAGGATCACCAGCCCGGACATCTGCCAGGTGGCATCGGACAGCGTGGCCGACACGAACACCAGCGTCTTGGTGGCGCCCGCCAGGCCGGCCAGCGCGGCCGACAGCACGAAGGCCACCAGCTTGAAGCGGTCCACGTCGTAACCCAGCGAGATGGCGCGCGGCTCGTTCTCGCGCAGCGCCTGCAGCACCTGCCCGAAGGGCGAGTTCACCGTCCGCCAGATGATGAAGTAGCCAATGATGAAGATGGCCATCACCAGGTAGTACAGGTTGATGTCCTTTGACAGGTCGACGAGTCCCAGCAGCGAGCCGCGCGGCACGCTCTGCAGGCCGTCTTCGCCGCCCGTGAACTTGGCCTGCAGGAAGAAGAAGAACACCATCTGCGACAGCGCCAGCGTGATCATGGCGAAGTAGATGCCGCTGCGCCGGATGGCAATCGCGCCCATCGCCAGGCCCAGCAGCGCCGCCACGGCCACGCCGAACAGCAGCCCCAGCTCGGTGGGCAGGCCCCAGACCTTCATGCTGTGGCCGGCCGCGTAGGCCGCGCTGCCCAGGAAGGCGGCGTGGCCGAAGGACAGCAGCCCCGTGAAGCCCAGCAGCAGGTTGAAGGCGCACGCAAAGAGGGCGTAGCACATGACCTTCATGGCGAAGATCGGATACACGCCCATGAAGGGAAGCAAGGCCACCACGATGGCCAGGACCGCATAGCCCAGGAATTGACGATTCATTTTTCTTTTCCGAACAGCCCGGCCGGGCGGATCAACAGAACAATGGCCATGATGATGAAGACGACCGTGCTGGACGCTTCGGGCCAGAACACCTTGGTCAGGCCCTCGATCACACCCAGGCCCAGCCCGGTGACGATGGCGCCGAAAATGGACCCCATGCCGCCGATCACGACCACCGCGAACACGACGATGATGAGGTTCGATCCCATCAGCGGCGAAATCTGCAGCACCGGCGCGGCCAGCACACCGGCAAAGCCCGCCAGCGCGACGCCGAAACCATAGGTCAGCGTGATCATGCGCGGCACGTTCACACCGAATGACTCCACGAGGCGCGGGTTCTCGGTGCCGGCGCGCAGCAGGGCGCCCAGGCGGGTGCGCTCAATGACATACCACGTGGCAAAACAGACGATGATCGACGCCGCCACGACCCAGCCGCGGTAGTTCGGCAGGATCATGAAGCCCAGGTTGGTCGCGCCGCGCAGGGCCTCGGGCGTGGGATAAGGCTGGCCCGACACGCCGTAGAAGCTGCGGAACAGCCCCTCGATCAGCAGCGTCAGCCCGAAGGTGAGCAGCAGCCCATACAGGTGGTCGAGCTTGTAGAGATGCCTGAGCAGCAGTTTTTCAATGATGATGCCGAACAGCCCCACGATCAGCGGCGCCAGGATCAGCATGACCCAGTAGTTCAGGCCAAAGTACGAAAGCCCCATCCATGCGATGAAGGCGCCCAGCATGTAGAGGGCGCCGTGGGCGAAGTTGATGACGTTCAGCAGCCCGAAGATGACGGCAAGTCCGAGCGACAGCATTGCATAGAAGGAACCGTTGACCAGGCCCAGTAACAGCTGGCCGAACAAGGCCTGTATGGGGATGCCGAAAATGTCAGTCATCTTGGGAAAGTCCTGCGCGGTACGGAAGGAAGCGAGCTAGTCAGGAGGAATGCGGCCGGGCCATCGGCCCGGACCGCATCCAGGATCACATGGGCTGGTTTATTTCTTGACCAGCTTGCAGGTGGACTCGGACAACTTGGTGTAGACCTCGTCGCCAGGCAGCGTCGCCACCACCTTGTAGTAGTCCCACGGGCCCTTGGATTCGGCCGGGGTCTTCACTTGCATCAGGTACATGTCGTGGACCATGCGGCCGTCTTCGCGCACGACGCCGCCTTGGGCAAAGAAGTCGTTCACCTTGTTCGACTTCATCCACTTCATCACGTCGTCGCCGTTATCCGAGCCGGTGGCCTTGACGGCGTTCAGGTAGAACATCGCCGACGAGTAATCGCCCGCCTGGAGCATGGACGGCTTGCGGCCGACCTTGGACTCGAACTTCTTGGACCAGGCGCGTGAGGCGTCGGATTGGTCCCAGTACCAGCCGTCGGTCAGGTACATGCCCTTGGTGGCATCCAGGCCGAGCGAGTGCACGTCGTTGATGAACACCAGCAGGCCGGCCAGCTTCATGGTCTGCGTGACGCCGAATTCGTTGGCGGCCTTGACCGTGTTGATGGTGTCGCCGCCGGCATTGGCCATGCCCAGGATCTGCGCCTTGGACGATTGCGCCTGCAGCAGGAATGACGAGAAGTCCGAGGCGCCCAGCGGTGCGCGCACCTGGCCCTTCACTTCGCCGCCCGCAGCCTTGACGACCGCCATCGTGTCGCGCTCAAGCGCGTGGCCGAAAGCGTAGTCGGCAGTCAGGAAGAACCAGCTCTTGCCGCCGTCCTTCACCACCGCCGAACCGGTGCCGCGCGCCAGCGCCACAGTGTCGTAGGCGTAGTGCACGGTGTAGGGCGAACATTGCGCGTTGGTCAGGTCGGACGAGCCGGCGCCCACGGCGATGAAGGGCTTCTTCTTTTCTGCGGCGACCGCCGCCATGGCCAGGCTGGTGGCCGAGTTGGTGCCGGCGATGATGACGTCGACCTTCTGCTGGTCGAACCATTCGCGGGCGCGTGCCGAGGCGACGTCGGCCTTGTTCTGGTGGTCCGCGGAAACGATTTCGATCTTCTTGCCGTTGACCGTGCCGCCGAAGTCCTCGACAGCCATGCGTACGGCTTCCAGACCCGCCTTGCCGTCGATGTCGGAGTACACGCCCGACATGTCGGTGATGAAGCCGATGCGGATGACATCGTCGGAGATACCTTGAGCGTGGGCGGTTGCCCCCGCGAATCCCAGGCCCGCCATGGCCAGTGCAGCAGTGATGGTGTGCAGCTTCATGGGATGACTCCTCTTCCCTACAGTGTGGTGTTTGCCGGGGTTCCGGCGGATGACACAGGTTGCTTTAGACGCCCAGCAGTTCGTTGAGCGTGTCCTGTTTTTCTGAAAGTTCGGCGGCTTCGAAGTGCTCGACGATCTGGCCGTGCTCCATGACGTAGAAGCGGTCTGCCAGCGGCGCGGCGAAGCGGAAATTCTGTTCCACCATGACGATGGTGTAGCCCCGCTGCTTGAGCGCGGTGATCATGCGGGCCAGCGCCTGCACGATGACGGGCGCGAGGCCTTCGGAGATTTCGTCCAGCAGCAGCAGGTTGGCGCCGGTGCGCAGGATGCGTGCGACGGCGAGCATCTGCTGTTCGCCGCCCGACAGGCGCGTGCCGGGTGAATTGCGGCGCTCCTGCAGGTTAGGGAACATGTCGTAGATCTCGGCCAGCGACATGCCGCCGCCGAGCGAGCCGACGACCGGCGGAAGCAGCAGGTTTTCTTCGCAGGACAGGCTGGCGAAGATGCCGCGTTCCTCGGGGCAGTAGCCGACGCCCAGGTGGGCAATCTTGTAGGTGGGCAGGTCGATGGCTTCGGTGCCATGGATGCGGACCGAGCCCTTGCGCGAGCCGGTCAGACCCAGAATGGCGCGTAGCGTTGTGGTGCGGCCGGCGCCGTTGCGGCCCAGCAGCGTGACGACCTCGCCCTGTCCCACGCGCATGTTCACGCCATGCAGGATATGCGATTCCCCGTACCAGGCATTCAGGCCCGAGATTTCGAGTGCGGGGGTGCTCATGCGTGCGCTCCTTGAAGTTCGCCGTCGGTCGTGCCCATGTAAGCCTGCATCACGGCCGGATGGCGGGAGACTTCGGCGTAGGAACCTTCGGCCAGCACCGATCCGCGCGCCAGCACGGTGATGGTGTTGGCGATGGAGGACACGACATTCATGTTGTGTTCCACCATGAGGATGGTGCGCCCGGCGCTCACGCGCTTGATCAGTTGCGTGACGCGGTCCACGTCTTCGTGGCCCATGCCCTGGGTGGGTTCGTCCAGCAGCATCAGCTCGGGCTCCATCGCCAGCGTGGTGGCGATCTCGAGCGCGCGCTTGCGGCCGTACGGCAGGTTGACCGTGGTTTCGTCGGCAAAGCTGCCCAGGTCCACCTGCTCAAGCAGCGCACGCGCGGGCTCGTTCAGCTTGGCCAGGCGCTTGTCGCTTTGCCAGAAGTGATAGGACAGTCCAGTCTTGCGTTGCAGGCCGATCCGCACGTTCTCGAGCACGGTCAGGTGGGGGAACACCGCCGAGATCTGGAACGACCGGATGATGCCGCGCCGCGCGATCTGCGCGGGCCGCTCGCCGGTGATGTCGATGCCATTGAACTTGATGCTGCCCGACGTGGGCGCCAGGAATTTGGTCAGCAGGTTGAAGCATGTGGTCTTGCCCGCGCCGTTAGGCCCGATCAAGGCATGAATCTCGCCCCGCTTGATACGCAAATCGACCCCGTTGACCGCGACGAAGCCGCGGAACTCCTTGGTGAGGCCTTTTGTCTCCAGGATTGTGTCATCCATGTTCGCTGCACCAGCGTTGTATTTATATGGTCTCTGCCTGGCGTCATTGCGTCAGGCCCCCGCAGGGTTGGAAAACTGTTTTCGTGCGTAGTTTTCTTATGAGTTGCCGGCGAGTATGCGGACGTCGCAATCAAAATTCCATGAGGGTTTGTCATAGGTTTTGCACTGCGGAAAGGGCAATTGTCGGCATGCCGACAATGCTTGGCTCGCATGGGGAGAAAGCCTTTCCAATATGGAAATGCGTTGCAGCAATTACGCGTTGATCGTCATCAAGATGTCACGTATGAATAGGCGAGGGAAAACCCGGTTTTCCGCTCGCATAATCCGCAGCCGCGTGCATATGCCGAAGGCTTTATGCGGGGGTTTTCGGCTTGAATTCGCAGAGATCCGAAATGCCGCATTGCGGGCATTTCGGTTTGCGCGCCACGCAGACGTAGCGGCCGTGCAGGATCAGCCAGTGATGCGCGTCCAGCAGATATTCCTGCGGCACGAACTTCATCAGTTTCAACTCGACTTCCAGCACGTTTTTTCCGGGCGCGATGCCGGTGCGATTGGAGACGCGGAATATGTGCGTGTCCACCGCCATCGCCGCTTGCCCGAACGCGGTGTTGAGCACCACGTTGGCCGTCTTGCGGCCCACGCCGGGCAGGGCCTCAAGCGCCTCACGCGTCTGAGGCACCTGGCCTGCGTGCTGCTCGATCAGGATCTTGCTGGTGGCAATCGCATTCTTGGCCTTGGTGCGAAACAGGCCAATGGTCTTGATGTAATCGGCCAGCCCTTCCTCGCCCAGCGCCGCCAGCGTCTCGGGCGTGCCGTACTGCGGGAAGAACTTGCGCGTGGCGATGTTGACCGACTTGTCCGTCGCCTGCGCCGACAGCAGCACGGCAATCAGCAGCTGGAATGGCGTGTCGTATTCCAGTTCGGTGGTGGGGGTAGGGTTGGCCGCATGCAGGCGGGCAAAGATCTCTCGGCGTTTGGCGGCGTTCATGACTGCGTGGGATTGCGGCGGGCGCGGGCGCGGGCCAGCGCGGATTCGATGGCGGAGCGCTTGCGGTCTTCCTTTTGCACGTCCTCGGAAGCGGGCGCTGCGGAGGCGGGCGCATCCGGTATTTCCGGCGCCATCAGGCGCGCGTTGTCGGCCGCCAGACGCTCGGCGCGCGCCTGGTGGTTGCGATGACGCTGGCGGCTGATCGCGGCGTCTTCGCTGGTCCACGCGCGGCCGGCGGGCACCATCTCGATGCAGTCCACCGGACAGGGCGCCACGCACAGGTCGCAGCCCGTGCACCAGTCGTCCAGCACGGTGTGCATGTGCTTGTTCGCGCCGACGATGGCGTCGACCGGACAGGCCTGGATGCACAGCGTACAGCCGATGCAATGCGATTCGTCGATGCGCGCGACCAGCAGCGGGCCGGGTTCGCCACGCGACAGATCAAGCGGCAGGAGGGGCGTACCGAGCAATGCGGACAACTGCGCGACGCCGTCGTCGCCGCCGGGCGGGCAGCGGTTGATCGGCGCGGCGCCCTCGGCGATGGCCTCGGCGTAAGGGCGGCAGCCGTCGTACCCGCATTTGGTGCATTGCGTCTGAGGCAGCAAGGCGTCAACGCGGTCGGCTAGTGAGCGACAGGACATGTAAAGCCAGTAATGAAAAGGGGCCGCTTGGGCCCCGGTGTACGGATCAGGCTGCCGGCGGCCGGCGCGGGGCCGTCGTCAAGCCGATTGCCGGATGAACTCGGCAATTTTAGGGCAGATCATTTCGCGCCACCGGCGGCCCGAGAAAATGCCGTAGTGGCCGCAGTTCGGGGCGGTGTAATGCGACTTGCGGTCGGCCGGGATGTTCTTGCACAGCTTGATGGCGGCACGCGTCTGGCCCTGGCCGGAAATGTCGTCCAGTTCGCCTTCGATGGTGAACAGGGCGACGTCCTTGATGTCGGCCGGGCGCACTAGCTTGCCGTCCACTTCCCACGTGCCGTTGGGCAGCGAGAAGTCCTGGAACACCATGCGGATCGTATCCAGGTAGAACTCGGCCGGCATGTCCAGCACGGCGTTGTATTCGTCGTAAAAACGGCGATGCGCTTCGGCGTCGCTGTCGTCGCCACGCAGCAGATCCAGGTAGAAGTCGTAATGCGACTTCATGTGGCGGTCCGGATTCATGGCCATGAATCCCGCATGCTGCAGGAACCCCGGATACACCCGGCGGCCAGCGCCCGGATAGCGGGGCGGCACGGGGTGGATCACCTGGTTCTCGAACCACGAATAGGGCTTGGTGGTGGCCAGGCGATTGACCTGCGTGGGCGACTGGCGCGGGTCGATGGGGCCGCCCATCATCACCATGCTGCGCGGCTGGCAGGGATCGTTGGCCGACGCCATCAGCGACACCGCGGCCAGCACCGGCACCGTGGGCTGGCAGACGGAAATGACGTGCACGTCCGGGCCCAGATGGCGGATGAAGTCCTGCACATAGCGCACGTAGTCGTTCAGATGGAACGGACCGGCCGCCAGCGGCACCATGCGCGCGTCGACCCAGTCGGTCACATAGACGTCGTGGTGGGGCAGCAGGGCTCGCACGGTGTCGCGCAACAGGGTGGCGTGGTGCCCGGAAAGCGGGGCGACCAGCAGGACCTTCGGATCGTTCTTGCCGGCCAGCCGCACGTCGCGCTGGAAATGCACCAGGCGGCAGAACGGCTTGTCCAGGGCCACGGCTTCGATCACGCGGACGGACTTGCCGGCGATCTGGGTGGAGGGAAGATTCCAGGCGGGCTTCTGGTATTCCTTGCCGATACGGGTCATCAGCTCGTACCCGGCAGCCATCTGGCGGGAAATCGGGGTGTAGGCGAGCGGGCTGTAGGGGCTGGAGAACAGCTGAGAACCGGCATCCGTGAATGCAGCGAACGGAGTCAGGAAAGCGCGCTGCATTTCGTGCAATTGGTACAGCATTTCGGGGAAGTCCTTCTGGGTCGAGCGTGTGCCCCGATTATTGCTCCGGGGCGTAACGATATTCCCAATCAGCCTGAAGAATGGCCGGCAAACTGCCGGTTTATGTTGCTAAAAAGCGACCCGTCATGTGTTTCGCACCAGTTTAGGGCCGCTTTTATGCCCCGCGGTGATGCCAAACGGAGGATTTATGCACTACGCCACAGCGTGGCGGATCACCAGTAGTTTTCTACTGCCAGGTTGCCCGGAATGCCGCGGCGGCCGGGCTTGAACCCACGCTCACCCAGCAATTTGCGTGCCTCCGCCAACATGGCGGGGTTGCCGCAGAGCATGACCTTGGCGGTCTCGGGATCCAGCGGGCGCCCGGCCAATTGTTCAAGGCCGCCGTCGGCGATCAGCGTGGTGATGCGCGCTTGCGGCATGCCGGGCACGGTTTCGCGAGTGGCGATGGGCAGGTAGACGAGCTTGCCCGGGTCTGCGGCAAACTCCTCGGCCAGGGCCGGATCGCGGCGCCAGGCGTCGATTTCGTCGCGGTAGGCAAGCTCGGCCGCGGTGCGCACGCCGTGCACCAGGATGATGCGGTTATAGGCGCGCCAGACGGCGGGGTCACGCAGGATGGACAGATAGGCCGACAGGCCGGTGCCCGAGGCAAGCAGCCACAGGTCGCCGCCGGGTGCAAAGCGCTCCAGCGTCAGGAAGCCGTAGGGGGTCTTTTCCACATACAGCGCATCGCCCGGCTGCAGACGCGCCATGCGCGGGCTGAACAGGCCTTCGGGAACGACGATGGAATAGAACTCCAGCCCCGGCTCATGCGGGGCCGAGACCATGGAATAGGCGCGCCAGAGGGTGGGCGGACCGTCGGGGTCTTCGGCGCCAGGCAGGCCGACCCGGGCAAACTGTCCCGGCAGGAAGGTGAAGGCCTTGTCCCGTGACACGCGCACGGAGAACAGTTTGTCCGGCACCCAGGTGTGGACGCTGGTGATGGTCTGGCGCGTGTATTTGGAGTCGTCGGTCATCGGGACATCGCACGAAAGCGCCGGTTCGGTTTGCGGCCGGCGCCCGTGGATTACTTTTCCAGGTATTGCAGCTTGTCCTGCTTGCCGTTCCATTCGTCGGCGTCGGGCAGGGGCTTCTTGGCACGGCTGATGCTGGCGAATTCCGGAGAGAGTTCGGCGTTCAGCGCGATGAAATTGAGTTGGTCCTGCGGCACGTCTTCTTCGGCGTAGATCGCGTTGGCGGGGCATTCAGGGATGCAGACCGCGCAATCGATACATTCGTCTGGGTCGATCACGAGGAAGTTCGGACCCTCACGAAAACAGTCCACCGGGCACACGTCTACGCAATCGGTGTACTTGCACTTGATACAGTTTTCGGTGACTACGTGGGTCATTCAGGAACTCCGGGGCTCGGCGGCAGATGTGTCTTAATGGGCGGATTTTACCCAATGCCGCGCGGATGTGTCGGCAATACCCGTATTGACAGCGTGGCCCATCGTGCCGAAGGCCCTGTTCTTCGTGCTATGGTGTCGCGAAACGAAACGCGCAATCATGATTATTACTTCGCTGCTCGACACCGACCTGTATAAATTCAGCATGATGCAAGTGGTGCTGCATCATTTCCCCGCTGCCCAGGTCGAGTACCGGTACAAATGCCGTACGAAGGGCGTGGATTTGCGCCCTTATATGGACGAAATCCGCCACGAAGTGCATCAGCTGTGCCAGTTGCGCTTCACGGACGACGAACTTAAATATCTGGGCGGGTTGCGCTTTATCAAAAGCGACTTCGTTGATTTCCTGCGTCTGTTCCACATGCCGGAGCGCTGCATCCACATCAGCGAAGGCGAGGGACCCGGCGAGATCAGCATCGAGGTCAAGGGCCCGTGGCTGCACACGATCCTTTTCGAAATCCCCGTGCTGGCCATCGTCAACGAGGTCTATTTCCGCAACACGCGCAAGCATCCGGACTGGGAAGAAGGCCGCAAGCGCCTGCAGTCCAAGATGCACCTCGTGCTGGACGATCCCGCGCTGGCCGACTTCCGCGTGGCCGAATATGGCACGCGGCGCCGCTTCTCCAAGGCCTGGCACGAAGAGATCGTCACCACCCTGAAAGCCGAGATGGGTCCGCATTTCGCGGGCTCCAGCAACGTGCTGCTCGCCAAGGAGCACGACGTGCTGCCGCTGGGCACCATGGGCCACGAATACCTGCAGGCCTGCCAGGCGCTCGGTCCGCGCCTGCGCGATTCGCAGGTGTTCGCGCTGGAAGTGTGGGCCAAGGAATACCGCGGCGACCTCGGCATCGCGCTGTCCGACGTCTACGGCATGGATGCGTTCCTGCGCGACTTCGACATGTATTTCTGCAAGCTCTTTGACGGCGCGCGCCACGACTCCGGCGATCCCTTCATCTGGGGCGAGCGCCTGCTCGAGCACTACCGCAAGAACCGCGTGGATCCGCGCGCCAAGACCCTGGTGTTCTCGGATTCGCTGACCTTTCCGCGCGCCATCGAGCTGGCGCGCCAGTTCTCGGGCCGCTGCAAGGTGTCCTTCGGCATCGGCACCAATCTCACCAACGACCTCGGCCACGAACCGCTGCAGATCGTCATGAAGATGGTCCGCTGCAACGGTCAGCCGGTCGCCAAGGTGTCGGATGCGCCCGAGAAGACGATGTGCGACGATCCCGCCTACCTGGCCTATCTGCGCCAGGTTTTCCAATTGCCGCCCGCCTGACGACGCTCGCGCGCCGCACGCGGGCAGCCTTGCCCAGTTCCACCCAAACCACTCGACTCTAGGGGAATTCTCATGAGCAGCATCAAGCGCTTTCACGTGACCAAGCGCCTGTCGGACATGGCCGTTTACAACGGCGTGGCCTACCTGGCAGGCCAGGTGCCGGACGATGCCACGCTGGACATCACCGGCCAGACCGAGCAAGTGCTCGCAACGATCGATCGCCTGCTGGCCGAAGCCGGCACCGACAAGACCAAGATCCTGATGGCCCAGATCTACGTGGCCAACATGAAGGAATTCGACGGCATGAACAAGGCCTGGGACGCATGGGTCGCCGACGGCAACTCGCCCCCCCGCGCCACCGTCGAAGCCCGCCTCGCCAACCCCGACTACAAGGTCGAGATCGTGGTGACGGCCGCGCTCTGATGCGCGATCAGGGCCGGCTCCGCCAGGCCTTGCGAAAAAACCCTCTGGCGTGAGCCGAGGGTTTTTTTACGCGCCCATCAGCATCATCCCCGCCAGCAGGCCGCCCAGTTCCTCGCACCGCGCCAGTTCAGCAGCCGGCACCGTCTTGGCCGCCAGAATCTGCGCCGCCGTCTGCGCGCCCATATTCACGATGACGGCCGGCGCCACCGCCGTCAGCCGCCAGCCCGTGCAAATGCGATCGACCTGCCGGGCCGCGCCCGAGCCGTCGCTGCCTGCGCTGATCAGGGCGGCGTAGGGCAGTCCCTGGATGCGGTCCAGCACCGCGTAGTAATTGCGGTCGAAGAATTCCTTCATCTCGCCGCTCAGGCTGGCGAGGTTCTCGGGGGCGCAGAAGAGAAACCCCTGGCTGGCCATCAAGGCGTCGGCGCCGGCATCCTGCGCGCGAAGCATCTCGATGCGCAGATCGTCCGGCTGCTCCAGGGCAGCGGCCGCCGAGGCCGCACCGCGCGCCGCGGCCTGCGCCATCTGCTGCGCCGCGCCGGTGCGCGAATGCCAGACGATCAGCAACTGCTTCATGCGTATCGCTCCAGCGGATCCTGCCGGTAATAGGCCCGCAGCATCGCATACCACTCGGGCAGGGCCTGCTGCATGGGGTAGGGGTCCACGAAGAAGTGTTCGGAGCTGACCGCGAAGAACTCGCCTTCGTCCGTGGCGGCGTAGGGATCCATCGGCAATTGCCCGTACCAGGCGTCCGCTTCCTCGCTTTCGGGATCCACATCGCGCGGAATCGCCGCCTCCACGGCGTCGACCGCCGCGATGAAGCGGTCCAGGCTGTCGTCCAGCACCTGGCGCCACGCACGCGGCTTGATCTCGGGATGCGCCGACAGCGACGGCATGCCGTCCGCAAACCCTGATCGCAGGTCCAGTTTGTGGGCGAATTCGTGGATCACCACGTTGAATCCGCCCTCGGACAGCTGCGTGTCTTCCCAGGACAGGACCAGCGGCCCGCCTTCCCAGGCTTCCCCCGCAGCGTCCTCGATGTACTCGTGGACCACACCGTCCTCATCCTCGCGCGTCCGGGGGATGCGGAAGCTGGCGGGATACACGATGATCTCGTCCCAGCCCTCATACAGCTCGGGCGTGAGATTCAGGATGGGCAGGCAGGCCTGCGCGGCGATGGACAGCCGCATGAAATCCGAGACCTCCAGGCCCTGCGCGCCATTGATCGTCTTGCTGGCGAGCAGCCAGGCGGCGCGCGCCTGCAATTGGGTGGCTTCGCCTTCGGTCAGCGCCGCCAGAAACGGGTAGGTGTCCAGCACCTGCCGCCAGAGTTCGGGCGGGATGCGGGCCTGCATCTCGGCGACTTCGGACGGGCGGGCGCCGCGGCCCTTCAGCCAGCGCAACATAAGCTTTGGTTCCTTCCATATGCCGGGATGCGGCAGTGTGTTCAGGGTGACTGAACCCTAGTGTAGAGTGTCGAAATATTCAACCCGATACCTGCGCTACGCCCCGTCATGTCCGCCCCGTCCGTTCCCGATGCGCCTTCGCCATTTGACGCTTCCTGGCGGCAGGAGGCCGGGGCGGGCCTGGATGCCGAGGGCCTGGCATTGCTGGACCGGGTTGCCTGCTGGGCCGAACCACGCTTCCAAGGCCAGAACGCCCTGACGGGCGAGCCGCTGGCCGGACACGCCGCCGGTGTCGTCCGCATCCTGGCGGCGATGCACACCGATGCCGCCACGCGCGCCGCCGCCCTCCTGGCCGCGCTGCCCACCGACCTGATGGCCCCCGCGCCTTCGTTGCGCAACGATCCCGTCGCCGTTGCCTTCGGCGCGGAAATCGCGCGCCTGGTGCAGGGCGCCTATGCGCTGCTGCGCCTGGGCGTGGTGGCCCGGCAGGCCAGCGATGCCTCGGCCGAAAGCGGTTCGCAAAAGGAAATGCAGCGCAAGATGCTGCTGGCCATGGCGGCCGACCTGCGCATCGTGCTGATGCGCCTGGCGTCCCGGCTGCGCACGTTGCGCTGGCACGCCGAGAGCAAGGCGCCGTGCTCACCCAGCTTCGCCCGCGAAACCCTGGACCTATACGCGCCGCTAGCCAACCGGCTGGGCATCTGGCAGATCAAGTGGGAAATGGAAGACCTGTCCTTCCGCTTCCTCGAACCCGACAAGTACAAGCACATCGCCCGCCTGCTCGAAGAAAAACGGGTCGAGCGCGAGGCCTTCATCGCGGGCGCCATCACGCGCCTGCAGCAGGCGCTTGCCAAGAGCGGGATCGATGCCGAGGTCAGCGGCCGGCCCAAGCACATCTACAGCATCTGGAACAAGATGCGCGTCAAGCGCCTGGATTTCTCACAGATGTATGACCTGCGGGCGCTGCGCGTCATCGTCGACGACGTGCGCGCCTGCTACGCGGCCCTGGGCATGGTGCACGAGATGTGGACGCCGCTGTCCGACGAGTTCGACGACTATATCTCGCGGCCCAAGCCCAACGGCTACCGGTCGCTGCACACGGTGGTGGCCGACGACGACGGCCGTCCCTTCGAAGTGCAGATCCGCACGCGCGAGATGCACCAGTTCGCCGAATACGGGATGGCCGCGCATTGGCGCTACAAGGAAGCGGGCGCCAAGGGCGGACAGGTCGCCGCGTCCAGCGAATACGACCGGCAGCTCGCCTGGATGCGCCAGCTGCTGGCCTGGAACACCGATGTCGAGGGTGGCGAAGACACGCCGCCCGAACCCGCCAAGCCCGCCACGGGCCGGGCCGCCGCGGGCAAGAGCCGCGGCGCGGTGACGGCGCCGGCTCATACCGACGAACGCATCTACGTGCTGACGCCTCAGGCGCGCGTGATTGAACTGCCCGCCGGCGCGACGCCGGTGGATTTCGCCTATCACCTGCATACCGACCTGGGCCACCGCTGCCGCGGCGCGCGCGTCGATGGGCAGATGGTGCCGCTGCAGACGCATCTGTCCACCGGCCAGACCGTGGAGATCATCTCCGCCAAGTCCGGCGGCCCGTCGCGCGACTGGCTCAATCCCCAGCTCGGCTTTCTGGCCAGCCCGCGTGCTCGCGCCAAGGTGCGCATGTGGTTCAACGCGATTGAACTGCAGCAGCGCATCACGCAGGGGCAGGCGCTCGTCGAAAAGGAATTGCAGCGTCTGGGCAAGACGGCCATCAACCTGGAACAACTGGCCCAGAACCTGGGCTTTGCGCGCGCCGACGATCTTTACGTCGCCGCAGCCAAGGAAGAATTCAGCCTGCGCCAGATCGACGCGGTGTTCCAGCAGCCGGCGCCCGCGGTCGAGCCCACGCCGGCCGCCTTGCGGCACGCCAGCGCCGGCAGCGCCGAGAAAAGCGGCAAGAGCGGCGTGCTGGTGGTGGGGGTGGGGTCGCTGCTGACGCAACTTGCCCGTTGCTGCCGCCCGGCCCCGCCGGATGCGATCTCCGGTTTCGTGACGCGGGGGCGCGGCGTGTCCATCCATCGCCGCGACTGCCACAGCTATCTGGCGCTCGCCGCGCGCGAGCCCGAACGCGTCATCGAGGTGGCGTGGGGCGAAACGGCCGACACCTTCTATCCGGTGGACATCAGCGTGCGCGCGCATGACCGGTCGGGCCTCTTGCGCGACCTGTCGGAAGTGTTTGCGCGCCTGCGCCTGAATGTCGTGGGCGTGAACACGCAGAGCAAGCAGTCGCTGGCCCACATGGTGTTCACGGTGGAAGTGCGCGGCGGCGAATCGCTGTCCCGCGCGCTGGACGCCCTGGCCGAGGTGCAGGGCGTGTCGTCGGCGATGCGCCGCTAGGCGCAGCCTCCGGCAGCGGGAACCGCTGCCGGATAAGTCTTCGCACTGGCCGCCGCTGGCGCGAGGGCCAGGCAGCGGCGCGAGGCGGTTCAGGCCTCAGTGCTCCAGCGCTTCATGCGCACGATCACGCATGTAGAACGCGGCAACCAGGCCCAGCGCCACGCCAAACATCACGTAGTAGGCCGGCGCCATGGGCGAGCCCGTGGTCTTGATCAGCCAGGTCACGATGAACTGCGCGAATCCGCCGAAGATCATCACCGCCACGTTATAGGCCAGCGACAGGCCCACGGAACGCACGCGCGCCGGGAACAGCTCGGCCATCACCGTGCTGAACACGCCGAAGAACGCCGACACGAAAATGCAGACCACGATCTGCACGGTCAGCAGGCGGCCGATCGAAGGCGCGTCCGACAGCCAGAAATACAGCGGGTACAGCACGATCAGGTAGCCGATCAAGGAGCCGATCACCAGGGGGCGGCGGCCGACGCGGTCGGACCAGGCGCCCATGAACGGGGTCAGCACCACCATCAGCGCCGCGCCGGCCATCTGCACCAGGAACGTGTGGTTCAGCGGCAGCATCAGCACCTTGGTCGAATACGTGACCAGATACGTGAAGGTGATGTAGATCGACACCGTGGCCGTCACCACGAGGCCCACGCCGATCAGCGTCTCGCGCGTGTGGGTGCGCAGCATCTGGCCCAGCGACAGGCGCTTGACCTCGCCGCGTTCGGCGGCCTGACGGTCGGCTTCCTTCATCTGCTTGAAGGCGTCCGTTTCGTCGACGTTGCGGCGGATATAGATGGCGATAGGCACAATCACCAGGCCGAAGGCGAACGGCAGGCGCCATGCCCAGTCGGCAATCTGCTGCTCGGTGAAGAACTCGGTGATGAGCGTGCCGCAGGCCGCGCCGATCAACAGGGCCAGCATCTGGCCCGCCATCTGCCACGAGCCGTAGAAGCCGCGCTTGCCGTTGGGCGCCATTTCGATCAGCAGCGCCGTCGACGTGCCGAATTCGCCGCCCGCCGAGAAGCCTTGCAAGAGTCGCGCGATCAGGATGAAGATCGGGGCCAGGATGCCGGCCGCGTGGTACGTCGGCGCGACGGTGATCAGCGCGATGGATACGGCCATCAGCGAGGTCACCAGCACCATGGCGGCCTTGCGGCCCTTGCGGTCGCCGTACAGGCCCAGAATGATGCCGCCCACCGGGCGCATGAAGAAGCCCACGCCGAAGATGGCGGTGGTCATGAGGATGGCGTTCAGTTCGCTGCCGGGGACGCTGGGGTCGGTGGGAAAGAACAGTTTGGCGATGATCGGCGTCATGAACGCGAACACCAGGAAGTCATACCATTCGAGCGCGTTGCCGATTACCGCTGCCACGATGTTGCGTGTGGGGACTGCTTTGTGCTGCACGGGATCTCCTTGGGGGCTTTTAATTTCCGGGCGACATTCTAGGCGCTTTGCCGCAACGGGCGTCCGGCCGGCCGTCTGAAACACGTTCGCGGCAGGCCCGTCCGACACGCCGCCCCTGCCTGGCTTTACACTGCGTCTTTTCCCCACGAGAGTAGTGACATGAACGCGCGCACCTGGCTGGAAACGCTGGTTGGCTTTGACACCACCAGCCGCAATTCCAATCTTGCCCTGATCGAAACCGTCCGTGACTGGCTCAAGGGTCAGGGCGTCGAGGCGTGGCTGGCGCACAACCCCGAGCGCACCAAGGCCAACCTGTTCGCCACGCTGCCCGCGCAAGACGGCAACCAGCAGGGCGGCATCGTCCTGTCGGGCCACACCGATGTGGTGCCGGTGGACGGTCAGGACTGGAGCTCGGACCCGTTCAAACTCATCGAAAAAGACGGCCTGCTCTATGGCCGCGGCGCCTGCGACATGAAGGGCTTCATCGCCGGATCGCTGGCGCTGGTCCCCGAATTCATGGCCATGCCGCGCAAGAAGCCCATCCACCTGGCGTTCTCCTACGACGAGGAAGTCGGCTGCGCGGGCGCGCCGTACATGCTGGCCGACCTGCACGAACGCGGCATCCGCCCAGAGGGCTGCGTGGTGGGCGAACCCACCGGCATGCAGGTGGTGGTGGCCCACAAGGGGATCAATCTCTTCCGCTGCAAGGTGCACGGCAAGGCGGCCCACTCGTCGCTCACGCCGCGCGGCTGCAACGCCATTGAATACGCCGCCCGCCTGATCTGCCGCATCCGCGACCTGGCCGACAGCTTCAAGGCCAACGGTCCCTACGACCAGTTCTACGACGTCCCGTTCTCCACGATGACCACCAACCAGATCCGGGGCGGCATCGCGGTCAACACCATCCCCGAGCTGTGCGAATTCACCTACGAATTCCGCAATCTGCCGGGCATGCGTCCCGACGACATCCAGGCCGAAGTCGAAAAATACGTGCGTGAAGAGCTCCTGCCCAAGATGAAAGCCGAATTCGACGGCGCCACCATCGAAATCGAGACCGGGGCCGCCGCGCCCGCCCTGGAGGCCTCCGAAGAAGCCGCCATCACCCAGCTCGTGCGCGCCCTGACCGAAGACCGCGCCACGCGCAAGGTCGCCTACGGCACCGAAGCCGGGCTCTTCCAGGGCATCGGCATCCCCACGGTGGTCTGCGGCCCCGGCCACATCGAACAGGCCCACAAGCCTGACGAATACGTGGCCCTGGACCAGCTCGCCGCGTGCGAAACCTTCCTGCGCCGCATGGGCCAGTCCCTCTGACCAGCGGGAAGCCCGAGGGCGGGCGGCGCGCCGGTGCCGTCCGCGTCAGGTAAAATGACGGGTTGCAAACCGGATTTGCGGCCGGCAGTGGCCTGCCGCGATCCCGGGGGAGATGCTTTGGTGAAACCTTACGACTTTCCGGATGCCAAGGGCCATTTCGGGCCTTATGGCGGTGTTTTCGTGGCGGAAACGCTGATGCACGCGCTCGACGAGCTGCGGGCGTCCTACGACCGTTACCGGGTCGATCCCGCCTTCCTGGAAGAGTTCAACTACGAGCTCAAGCATTTTGTGGGCCGGCCCAGCCCGGTCTACCATGCCCGGCGCTGGTCGGAACTCGTGGGCGGCGCCCAGATCTGGTTCAAGCGCGAAGACCTGAACCACACCGGCGCGCACAAGGTCAACAACTGCATTGGCCAAGCCCTCCTGGCCAAGCGCATGGGCAAGCCGCGCGTCATCGCCGAAACCGGCGCGGGCCAGCACGGCGTGGCCACCGCCACGGTCGCGGCCCGCTACGGCATGGAATGCGTGGTGTACATGGGCAGCGAAGACGTGCGCCGCCAGGCCTCCAACGTCTACCGCATGAAGCTCCTGGGCGCCACGGTGGTGCCCGTGAACTCCGGTTCGCGCACCCTGAAGGACGCGCTGAACGAAGCCATGCGCGACTGGGTCACCAACATCGAAAACACGTTCTACATCATCGGCACGGTAGCGGGTCCCGATCCCTATCCCCGCATGGTGCGCGACTTCCAGACCGTCATCGGCAACGAATGCCTGACGCAGATGCCCGAGGCCATCGGCCGCCAGCCCGACTACGTCGTGGCGGCGGTGGGCGGCGGCTCCAATGCCATGGGCATCTTCCATCCCTATATTCCCTACGAAAACGTGCGCCTGATCGGCGTCGAGGCGGCGGGCGAGGGCATGGACAGCGGCAAGCACGCCGCATCGCTGGCCGCAGGGCAGGTGGGCGTGCTGCACGGCAACCGCACCTACGTCATGCAGAACGCCGACGGCCAGGTCCAGGAAACGCACTCCGTCTCGGCCGGCCTGGACTATCCCGGCGTAGGTCCGGAACACGCGTGGCTCAAGGATTCTGCCCGTGCCGAGTACGTCGGCATCACCGACGACGAAGCCCTGAAAGCCTTCCACGACTGCTGCCGCATCGAAGGCATCATGCCCGCGCTGGAGTCGTCGCACGCCATCGCCCAGGCCGTCAAGATGGCCGCCACGCTGCCGCGTGACGCCGTCATCCTGGTCAACCTGTCTGGCCGGGGCGACAAGGACATGCACACCGTCGCCGAACGCGCCGGTATCGAGCTCTGAACATGACAACCCGCACCGATCGCATTGCCGCGGCTTTCGCGCGCACCGCAGAATCCGGCCGCGCCGCGGCCCTGATTCCCTACATCGCCGCCGGCGATCCTTCCCCCGCCGCCACGGTGCCGCTGATGCATGCGCTGGTTGACGCCGGCGCCGACGTCATCGAACTGGGCGTGCCGTTCTCGGACCCCATGGCCGACGGCCCGGTCATCCAGCGCGCCGCAGACCGCGCCATCGCGCAAGGCGTGGGTCTGGCCCGCGTGCTTGAGCTGGTGGCCGACTTCCGCCAGCGTGACACCGCGACGCCCGTGGTCCTGATGGGCTACGCCAATCCCATCGAACGCATGGGCCAGGCCGAATTCGCCAGCCGCGCCGCGCAGGCCGGCGTGGACGGCGTGCTGGTCGTCGACTATCCGCCCGAAGAAGTCATCGAGTTCGCCGCCACCCTGGGCGAACACGGCATTGCGCCCATCTTCCTGTTGGCGCCCACTTCCACCGAAGACCGCATGAAGGCCGTCGCGGCCGTTGCGCGCGGCTATGTGTACTACGTGTCGCTCAAGGGCGTGACGGGAGCTGGCTCGCTGAACACCGACGACGTCGCCGACCGCGTGGCCGTCATTCGCCGCCATGTGCGAGACATCCCGGTGGGCGTGGGATTCGGCATCCGCGACGCCGAAAGTGCCCAGCGCGTGGCGCGCGCCGCCGATGCGGTGGTCATCGGCAGCAAACTGATTGAAACCATGGAGCAGGCGGTCGCCAACGCACCGGCTGCCCAGCAAACCGACGCCGCAGTCGCCGCCGCCAGCGGCTGGCTGCGCACCATCCGGCAGGCGCTGGATCAAGTAAAACGAGAGAACGCGTCGGCCTGAGCGGCCGGGTCGCGATCTCAAACGGGATGAATACTCAATGAGCTGGATCGATAAACTCCTGCCGCCTCGCATCAACAAAACCAGCGACAGCGGCGCCCGCCGCGTCCCCGAAGGCCTTTGGGTGAAATGCCCGTCGTGCGAATCGGTGCTGTATAGCGAAGACCTGGCAGCCAATCTTCACGTCTGCCCCAAGTGCGACCACCACATGCGGATCGGGGCTCGCGCCCGGATCGATTCGCTGCTGGACATGGAAGGCCGCGTCGAAATCGGCCAGAACACGCGTTCGGTCGACACGCTGAAATTCAAGGACACGCGCAAGTACCCCGAGCGTCTGCAAGAGGCCGTCAAGGCCACGGGCGAAAGCGACGCGCTGGTCGTCATGAGCGGCTCGATCCGCGGCGTGCCCGCCACGCTGGCCTGCTTCGAATTCGAATTCATGGGCGGCTCGATGGGCTCGGTGGTGGGCGAGCGCTTTGCGCGCGGCGCCCAAGCGGCCTTGGACAACAAAACCCCGTTCATCTGCGTTGCCGCCTCGGGCGGCGCGCGCATGCAGGAAAGCCTGCTGTCGCTCATGCAGATGGCCAAGACCAACGCCATGCTGACCCGCCTGTCGGCCGCCGGCCTGCCGTTCATCAGCGTGCTGACCGATCCCACCATGGGCGGCGTCTCGGCCAGCTTTGCCTTCATGGGCGACGTGGTCATTGCCGAGCCCAAGGCCCTGATCGGCTTTGCGGGTCCGCGCGTGATCGAACAGACCGTGCGCGAAAAGCTGCCCGAAGGCTTCCAGCGCGCGGAGTTCCTGCTGCAGAAGGGCGCGATCGACATGGTCGTCGACCGCCGCCAGCTGCGCGAGGAAATCGCCCGCCTGCTCGCGCTGCTGAACAACCAGCCGGCCGACGTGGTCACCGCTTAAGCTTGCTGTCGTCGCCGGAGCTGCCGCATGACGGCCGCGCCGGCGTCAAAAAAGATGCCGCCGGCAGCCTTGCGCTTCCGGCGGTTTTTTTCGCGAAAGGCACTCGGCTGGGCACGAGACTTGCTCTGGCCGCTAGCGCAATTTCACAAGCCTGAATCCCGCGATTTTCGGAACAGTCTTTTCCATGCCTGTTTGTTGCCATATTGCGACATGCGCAAAGCGTGTTGGTCCGGATTTTGCTAAGGTTCCCCGTTAGTCCAGAAATAGATGGAGTTGATCCCATGCAGTCGACGAAAAAGAAAATGCTGACGCGCCTTGCCGGCCTTGCCTTGGCAGGGGTTGCCACCTTTGCTAGCGCCCAGTCGTCCGAGGGCACCCAAGGCGGCGTCAGCCTGCACTATGGCATTGGTGACCACTACAAGCGCCTGACCCTGAATTACGAAACTGCCTCGGTCTGGACCTATCAATTCGGCGGCAACTGGGGGCGTCTGGACCTGACGCCCGAATTCGGCGCGTCGTACTGGCAGGCTGATGGCTCGCGCTCGCCGGGTCACGTCTGGCAGTTCAGCGCCATCCCGATGTTCCGCTGGTGGACCGGCGAACGCTTCTACATCGAAGCGGGTATCGGCGCCACGCTGTTCTCCAGCACGCGCTTTGCCAACGAAAACATCAGCACGGCGTTCCAGTTCGGCGACCACGTCGGCGTGGGCTTCCTGGTCACGCCCAACAACCGTATCGGCGTGCGTTACTCGCACTTCTCGAACGCCAGCATCAAGCGCCCGAACCCGGGCCTGGACGTGGTGCAGCTCACCTACACGTACCAGTTCTGATCGCATGCCCCCGCAGGGCGCGCTCGCCTGAGCGGGCGTCCTGCTCGCAGATCTTGAAAACCACCCTTCGGGGTGGTTTTTTTTCGCCCCGGCGCGGCGCATGGCACGGATGCACGTCGCTGCTGAAACCACAAAAAAATTATGTTTTGACTGCGTGTCCACGTACTTGTTGGTGTTGAGTGCAATGGCCAGAATGCCCTGGCGACACCCAAAACCACAACGAGCCGTCGCTCGGGGCTTCGATCCGCCGCTGCACGGGCGATGGCGGCCAGGCCCGGCAGGCGGCACACGGAGACTCAGATGAAATACCCCTGTACGCAGGTGCGCCACATGGCGCGCATGGCCGGCGCCGCCGGTCTGGCCGTTGCCTTGGCCACCGTCTCGTCCGCCGCCTTGGCCGACGAGTTCCCGAACAAGCCCTTGCGCATGGTCGTCGGTTTTGCGCCGGGCGGCGGCGCGGATATCGTGGCCCGGCTGGTCGGCGCCAAGATGTCCGAGAGCCTGGGCCAGCAGATCGTGGTGGAAAACCGCGCGGGCGCCACCGGCACCATTGCCGCAGACAACGTTGCGCGCTCGCCCGCCGACGGCTATTCACTGTTTCTCGGATCGCAATCCACCATGGTCGTGGCGCCGTCCCTGTTCCCCACGCTGCCGTTCAAGCCCGAGACAGATTTCGAGCCGGTGTCGCAGGTCGTGACCATGCCTCTCATCCTCGTGGTCAATCCGGCGCTGATTGACGTCAAGAGCGTCGGCGAACTCACCGAGCACATCCGCAAGGCCGGCAACGGCGCGCTGAGCTACGCGTCGTCCGGGCAGGGCGGCCCGCAGCACATCGCCGGCGAGCTGTACGCGCACCGGGTCGGCACGAAGGTCACGCACGTGCCCTACAAGGGCGAGTCGGCGGCCATCGCCGACGTATTGGGCGGCCATGTGCCCTACATGTTCGCGAACCTGCCGGTGGCGCTGCCGCACATTGCCTCGGGCAAGGTCCGCCCGCTGGCCATCACCAGTCTGAAGCGCGATCCGAAAGCGCCCGAGATTCCGACACTGGCCGAATCGGGCTTCAAGGACTTCGAGGTCTCGACCTGGTACGGCGTCTTTGCGCCGGCCAAGACGCCCAAGTCCGTGGTCGACAAGCTTTCCGCTTCGATCCGCACGGCGCTGGCGCAGAACGACATGCAGGCCAAGCTGAGCGAGCAGGGCTTCACGGTGGTCGGCAGCGACTCAGCCGCCTTCAGCCGATTCGTGGGCGCTGAACTGCCGCGCTGGTCGGTGCTGATCCGCGACATCGGCATCAAGCCGGAGTGAATAGGACAACGAAAATGATCGACTTCACCGAAAAACGCGCCGCCGGTCCCGTCATCCGGCTGCATTCCGCCGACAACGTCGTGGTGGCGCGCGTGCCCATCGGCATCGGCGCCGCCGTGCCTTCCGAAGACCTGGTCAGCCGCAGCCAGGTGCCCGCCGGGCACAAGATCGCGGCGCGCGATCTGCGGGCGGGCGAACCCATCCTGAAATACAACGTGTGCATCGGCTTTGCCGCGACGGACATTCCCGCCGGCACCTACGTGCATTCGCACAACATGGACTTTCAGGAGTTCGACCGCGACTACGCGCATGCCCGTGACTACGTGCCGACGCCCGTGCTGCCCGAATCGGAGCAGGCGCAATTCCAGGGCATCGTGCGCGCTAACGGCCAGGTGGGCACGCGCAACTACATCGGCATCCTCGCCACCGTGAACTGTTCGGCCACCGTGGTGCACCGGATTGCGTCCGCATTCACGGAGGAGGTGATGGCTGCCTATCCCAACGTGGACGGCGTGGTGGCGTTGAGTCACGGCATGGGCTGCGGCATGGAAATGTCCGGCGAGCCCATGGACCTCTTGCGGCGCACGATGGGCGGGTACGCCTGTCATGCGAATTTCGCGGGCGTGCTGATCGTCGGCCTGGGGTGCGAACGCAACCAGCTCGATGCGCTGCTCAAGGACCAGGGCCTGGAAGCAGGCGCGCGGCTGCAGACGTTCATCATGCAGGAGACCGGCGGCACCCGCAAAACGATCGAAGCCGGCATCGCTGCCGTGAAGACGATGCTGCCCGCCGCCAATGACGTGCGCCGCGAGCCGGTGTCCGCGCGTCACCTGAAGATCGGCCTGCAGTGCGGCGGCTCTGACGGCTTCTCGTCGATCACCGCCAATCCTGCGCTGGGCGCGGCCATGGACATCCTGGTGCGCCACGGCGGCACGGCCATCCTGTCCGAGACGCCGGAGATCTATGGCGTTGAACATACGTTGACGTCGCGGGCCCGAAGCCGCGAAGTCGGCGAGAGGCTGGTCCAGCGCATCCGCTGGTGGAAGGAAGAGTATTCACCGGGCCGCGACGTGCAGATCAACGGCAAGGTCAGTCCCGGCAATCAGATGGGCGGTCTGGCCAACATCTTCGAGAAGTCGCTGGGCTCGTCAATGAAGGGCGGCACCACGGCGCTGATGGAGGTCTATCGCTACGCGGAACCCGTCCGCCAGCCGGGCATGGTGTTCATGGACACGCCGGGGTTCGATCCGGTGTCGGCAACGGGGCAGATTGCCGGCGGCGCCAACATGATCTGCTTCACGACGGGCCGCGGCTCGATGTTCGGCGCCAAGCCGGTGCCGTCGCTGAAACTTGCCACCAATACGCCGATGTACGAGCGGCTGACCGAAGACATGGACGTCAATTGCGGCGACATCCTGGACGGCACCGCCACGCTGCAAGAGGTGGCGCAGCGGATCTTCGAGGAGATCCTGCGCGTGGCCTCGGGCGCCCGCAGCAAGAGCGAGTTGCTGGGGTTGGGCGATCACGAGTTCGTGCCTTGGAACATCGGCGTCGTGAGCTGACCGCGTCCAGAAAGCAGACAGCGGACGGGCAGTCGTGACCGTCCGCGCGCGGGACCCGGCGCTCAGGCGTCGGACAGCGAGTCGGCGCCCGGCATGTCAAAACCATTGGCCTGCAATGCGGTCTTCAGTGCGTCCGTCTGCGCGGCGTTCAGCTCGACCAGGGGCGGGCGCACCGTGGCCCATGCCGCGTCGCCCGACTTCCAGGCGATGGCCGCCTTCATCGCGGGAATCATGGGGAACTGCTGGAACACGTTGCGGGTGGCGTTCAGCCCGGCCTGGCGCGCGTCGGCGTCAGCCTCCTGCCAGCGCTGCTGCAGGGCCACGATGGGACCCGGATTGACGTTGCCCGTGGCCGTGATGCAGCCGACGCCGCCCGCGCGCAGGGTCTGCAGCAGGAATGCCTCGCTGCCCGCATAGACCTGGAATCCGCGCGGCGTGAAACGCTCGATCATCGCCGCCGTGTTGGCCCAGTCGCCCCCGCTGTCCTTCACGCCCGCCACGATGCCGGGATAGCGGGTCAGCAGACGGTCGATCAGGTCCAGACTGAGCGGCACCTGGCTGACGGGCGGGATGTGATACAGGTACAGGCGCAGCTTGTCGTCGCCGACGCCTTCGATCAGCTCGGCAAAGTAGCGGAACAGGCCTTCGTCGCTGACGCCCTTGTAGTAGAAGGGCGGCAGCACCAGCACGCCCATGCTGCCGCTGCGCACGGCATGCTGCGTGAGCGCGATGGCGTCGGGCAGCGCGCACGCGCCCGTGCCGGGCATCAGGGCCGACGGCTCCACGCCCGCTTCCAGCAGCGCATCCAGCAGCGTGTGCTTTTCCGCGAGCGACAACGAGTTCGCCTCGGAGTTGGTGCCGAAAATCGCCAGGCCGACGGACTGCTCGCGCAGCCAGCGGCAGTGCTTCACGTAGCGTCCCAAGGCCGGGCGATAGCGCTCATCGAACGGCGTGAGGACCGGAGAAAAAACGCCGGGAATGCGGGCAGGGGTCGTCATGTCTCTACTCGTTATTGGATGGATGAAAAGGACGCGCCGCGGCCGCGCGGCTGCGATTTCCGATTCTGGCACCGATCCGCCCACCGAACATCTGCTGTTTAATGGGTTCAATCCATAAAATTGTTGTGGTCTGCCACCCGTCGCGCCACACAGCTACAAGAAGGGGAGACCGTGGATACGCGATATGTGCAGAGCTTTGTATCGGTCATCGAAAGCGGCTCGCTGGCCGAGGCGGCGCGGCGGCTGGACCTGACGCCCGCCGCCATTGCCGCGCGCGTGCGCACGCTCGAAGAAGAACTGGGCGCCACGCTGGTCAAGCGCGTCGGCCGCAGCGTCAAGGCGACCGAAGCCGGCCTGAAGGTGCTGGAGCGTGCCCGCAGCGTGCTGCGCGAGGTGCGCGACCTGCGAGCCAGCGCCACGGACGACGCGCCGCTCGGCGAGCTGCGGCTGGGCGTCTCGGCCTCGGCCCTGACCGGCATCATGCCTATCGTGCTGGCCCGCTTGTACCGGCGGATGCCCAAGCTGGCGGTCTTCATGGAACCCGGCACCTCCAACCATCTGTACCACCGCGTCATCAACGGCGACCTGGACGCGGCGTTCATCGTCAAGCCGCAGTTCAACCTGTCCAAGGGCTATGCCTGGAAGCAGGTGACCGAGGAGCCGCTCGTTGTGCTTGCGCCGCCCGATACGCCGGGCAACGATGCGCACGAGCTGATGCGCACACAACCCTTCATCCGCTACGACCGCAACGTCTGGGGCGGGCGTCTGGCCGACCAGTATCTGCGGCAGCACGGCATCGCGCCGCGCGAGCGCCTGGAGGTCGACGGCCTGATGGGCATCGCCTGCATGGTGTCGGAGGGGCTGGGGGTGTCGCTGGTGCCCGACTGGGCGCCGGACTGGCTCGACAGCCGCCGCGTCAAGCGCGTGCTGCTGCCCGGGCGCGCGCCGCTGCGCCGGATGGGCATTCTGTGGGCGCGCCATATGCCGCATTCGGCCCTGGCGGAAGCCTTCGTGGAGGAGGCGGGCCGGGCGCTCAATCCGCAGTCGCGCCGCTCGTCGGGCGACTGACGCCATAAAAAAACACCCCGCAGACCGTTTCCGGCGTGCGGGGTGCTGTGTCTGTCAGGGCGAGGCCCTGACGGCCTTGCGGCTTAGTGACGCGTTTCGACCTGGACCAGCGGCTCGTTCGAGACGGGCGTCACCGGCTTGCGTTCGCGGCCCAGACGGACCGGCGTATACGAGGAGGCAATGCGCTGCTGCGTTTGCGCGTGGCGTTCCGGGTCGGTTTCCACCCACTTCAGGCCAGCGGCGTTGACCACGTCGTGCAGGGCTTGCGCCTTGGCAGCGGGGGCAACGGCAGGCACCACGATGGGCTGTTGCGCGCTGGCCGGCGCGACCGGCGCGGGGGCCGGAGCAACGGGCGCAACTGCCGGCGTCTGAACCACGGGTTCAGCGGCGGGCGCTTCCACGGGGGCCTGGACCGGCGCCGCGGGGACCGAAGCCTCGCTGGCGGGTTGCACAGCAACGGGCGGGGTCGCTTGCGGCGCAGTCTGCACCGGTTGGACGGGCTCGGCTGCCGGTTGGGTCACGGGCTCGGCAGCGGGCTGCGCCGAGGGCTCAACTGCCGGCTCGGCCGCGGCTTGGACGGGCTCAGCCTTGGGGGCTTGAACCGGTTCGGCCTGGACTTGCACGGGTTGGGCGGCAGTCTGCACGGGCTGGGCCGGCGCTTGAACCTGCTGCACGGGGGCGGGAGCGGCTTGCTCGGCGGCCGGTTGGACGGGCGCAGCGGCTTGGGCTTCAACGCCTTCGGCCTGCTGTTCGCCAGCATCTTCAGCGCCGTCTTCCTGCTGCTCGTCGGTACCGGCCAAACCGGCTTCGTCCTGGCTGCGACGGCCACGGCGGCTGCGGCGGCGGCGGCGCTTGCGCTCGGGATCCGCGGCGCCTTCGGCGCCTTCAGCACCGGCGAACGTGTCGGCAGACTCGTCAGCGTCAACGTCGTCCTGGGCTTCGGCGGCGGGCTTGGCATCCGACTTGGCGTCCGGCAGCGCGGTGGCGACCGTCTGGGCCAAGGCGGCGACCATGCTTTCCTGTTCGCTCATCGGCGCGTCGGATTGACCTTCCTCGCGGCGGTTGCGGCCACGGCCACGGCGGCGATTGCGGCCGGCGCCGGTGTCTTCACCATTGAGCTCGGGCGATTGTTCAGGACGGGCGGACGCCAGGGCTGCCTGGGTGGCGGCCGGCGTGTCGCGCTCGCCGCGGCCTTCGCCACGGTTGTTGCGATCGCCGCGCTCGGCATCCGAGCGGCGGTTGCCGCGCACGTGATGACGGCCGCCTTCGGAGGCCTCGGCGCCTTCGCCACGGCCTTCACCGCGGCGGTTGCGGTTGCGGTCGGAGCCGTGGCGTTCGCCGCGGCGTTCCTGGCCATCATGGCCACCGCGGCCCTTGCCACGCGACGAGCCCGCGCGCTTGGCGGTTTCCTCGGCGGCAGCGGGGGCGGGCTTGGCGGGTTCGGAGCCACCGGTCAGCCAGCCGACCAGACGCTTGAACAGGCCGCCCAGACCGGCGCCTGCCGCGGGCGCGGCGGGGGCGGCGGCCGGTGCTGCCGGCGTGGAGACGGGGGCGGGCTGCGACGGCGTGATGCCCTTGACCAGGGCTTCCGGACGCGACTTGATTTCGTTTTCGCGCGGCTGCCAGGGCGCGTCCGTGGCGGGCGCTTCCACCAGTTCGAAACTGGTCTTCAGCTCTTCCAGGCGCGGATCGTCGTGGCGCAGGCGCTCGATGTGATGATGCGGCGTTTCCAGATGCTTGTTGGGGATCAGCATCAGGTTGACCTTCAGGCGGGCTTCCATCTTGGTGATGTCGGCACGCTTTTCGTTCAACAGGTAAGTGGCCACGTCGACGGGCACCTGGGCGTGGACCGCCGCGGTGTTTTCCTTCATGGCCTCTTCCTGCAGCAGGCGCAGGACGTGCAGGGCGCTGGACTCGGCATCACGGATGACGCCGGTGCCGTTGCAGCGCGGGCAGGTGATGTGCGAGCCTTCGTTCAGGGCCGGACGCAGGCGCTGACGCGACAGTTCCATCAGGCCGAAACGCGAGATCTTGCCCATCTGGACGCGGGCACGGTCGAAATGGAGAGCATCACGCAGGCGCTGTTCGACGGCGCGCTGGTTCTTGCTGTCTTCCATGTCGATGAAGTCGATGACGATCAGGCCACCCAGGTCGCGCAGGCGCAACTGGCGGGCCACTTCGTCGGCCGCTTCCGAGTTGGTGCGCAGCGCGGTTTCCTCGATGTCGGCGCCGCGGGTCGAGCGGGCCGAGTTCACGTCCACGGAAACCAGCGCTTCGGTGTGGTCGATCACGATGGCGCCGCCCGAGGGCAGTTGCACCGTGCGCGAGTAAGCCGTCTCGATCTGGTGTTCGATCTGGAAGCGCGAGAAGAGGGGGATGTCGTCACGGTAGCGTTTGACGCGCTGGACGTTGTCCGGCATCACCACGCTCATGAAGGCGGTGGCTTGGTCGGCGATCTCGTCGGTGTCGATCAGGATCTCGCCGATTTCGGGCGAGAAGTAATCGCGGATCGCGCGGATGACCAGGCTGGATTCGAGATAGATGAGGATGGGCGCGGAGTTGTCGCGCGCGGCGCCGTCGATGGCGGTCCAGAGCTGCAGCAGATAGGACAGGTCCCATTGCAGTTCTTCGACGTTGCGGCCGATGCCTGCGGTGCGGGCGATGATGCTCATGCCCTGCGGCAGGTCGAGCTGTTCCATCGTGTCGCGCAGTTCCTGGCGGTCCTCGCCCTCGACGCGGCGCGAAACACCACCGCCGCGCGGGTTGTTGGGCATCAGGACCAGGTAACGGCCGGCCAGCGAGATGAACGTGGTCAGGGCTGCGCCCTTGTTGCCGCGTTCTTCTTTTTCGACCTGGACGATCAGTTCCTGGCCTTCGCGCAGGGCGTCCTGGATGCGGGCGGTGCGGACGTCGACGCCTTCCTTGAAGAAGCTGCGTGCAACTTCCTTGAAGGGCAGAAAGCCGTGGCGGTCTTCGCCGTAGTTGACGAAGCACGCTTCGAGGCCGGGTTCGATCCGGGTGATGACACCTTTGTAGATATTGCCTTTGCGCTGTTCGCGGCCGGCAGTCTCGATGTCAAGGTCGATGAGTTTTTGCCCATCGACGATAGCGACGCGTAATTCTTCCTGATGCGTCGCATTGAACAGCATGCGCTTCATGAGAGGGTTTCTCCGTTGTCATGACGCGCCGATATCGGCGCGTGACC